>Ga0154825_1272_pt1 | contig 30358 bp, 45 predicted proteins | sample Rifle2008BG16ft_FD_116129 | JGI IMG/M metagenome (GOLD analysis project Ga0154825, IMG submission 116129) | Gallionellales bacterium RBG_16_57_15
ATAAAGACAGGGGCAGCCCGACTCGTGTTTTTGTCCTGCGCAATAAATAGCTCGTACCATATTATTAAAATTTACGGGTAATCGTCTAAATTCATCGCATTGTTCATCGGTCAACATTTATAACGCCCATGCCACAAACAAGATGAAACCGAAAACCCACCACGCCATAATTTCCACAAGGTCATTCATGTTTGCTCCATCTTTTTTCAATTTAAATTTGATTTCCATTCAAGTTGTGCTGTTGTCATATTCATTTCCTCCGTTGAAAGAGCGGCGTCGAACTTTCCGCTGAAGCGGGACTGCGCAAAAGCGCGCAGTCCCTTAGCTCCACATTGGGCGACATCGGTGGCAGTCCATTCACCGACGAGCCAAAATTATGCTTCTACCTGCGCAAATGCAGCACACAGCCATCCCTCGGCCTCAGTCAATTCAACACCATATTCAAATGCGACAACCTTTATCAAAGCTGCGCGCGATGGATGAACGTGGTTGATTACTGCTGCTTTATCGACAGGTTGCGCCAATATGTTTACGGCATCGACAGGACGTACATCTACGATCACAGGAACCGGTTCATCCTTGCGCTTTGGCTCGGCAAGGTCGGCGGCTTCCTGCTCGGCTTTGGGGCGCGCTTCGGCTTCAATCTTGGCTTTAGCTGCTGCCTCGGCATCATCAAGCGCCTTCTGGCGTGCCTCTGATTCCTGCCGTTGCGTTGCCAGTTCTGCCCGATCACGCTCGATCTGCTCGCGCTCTTGTTTTAGGCGGATGGCTTCAGCTTCGCGGGCAATCTGCTCTTCTGCTTCACGCTTTGCGCGGGCCTCTGCATCAGCCTTGGCTTGTGCTTCCTGTTGTGCAGCAAGCCGCTCTTGCGCCTTCTTGCCTTCCAGCATGCCACCAAGCTGTTCAAGGCTGGTTTTAATTGCAATTTCAGCTTCAACAAAACGTTCTCCGAAGTGTTCTGCATCCGGGACTATGCCGGTCAGCGCGTCGATACAGTATTCTTGAATCCCTTTGGATGTCAGCGTAAGCGCTTTGAGCGGAAGATTTTTGATATTATCGATTCTTGTTTGTATCGCAGATGCGCGCTCCGCCTCATCCTTGATCTTCGCGGCCTTCTCATCTTCCAGGCGTTTCTCTTCGGCCTTGATGTCAGTGTCAAAACGGCTTTCGTGTGGCTCTACCTGGGCGGCAATCTCTTTGTACTTGCTGTCAAGCAGTTTGCCGATTTCAAGGATGGGTGCCTTGCGTGCGGATCTAGCCTTCTCGCCTTCAATGCGGATGTCGCGGAAGACGGCGCGATGCAGCTTGGCCACTTCCATGCCGCCCTTAGTGGTGATCTCGTACTTCACGCCATTAGATGCCTCAATCGCTGCGCTAAGACGTGCATGGAACGGCTCATACACTGTGGCGACGTAGGTTGGTGGATCAATGGTCATTAATTCTCTAATGTCTTTTGGTATTTCAATTAATTGGTTCATGGTGCTCTCCTTGTTTTGTCATTCGTTCTTTCAAAATCTTCTCAACGCGCTCCGGCGTGAAGTTCTCCAGCCGCGTTCTAACCTCACCCTCGGCCAGCAGGATTGCGCGCTCCATGTTGGCAATGTAGGCATCATCCCGATAGACTCGTTGCCGATAGAAGCGAAGGTGCTGCGGCATTCGCGGATCGAAGCTCACCCAATCCCACCAGTCGCGCTGGTATACCCAAATGCAACCCTGAACCTGCGGCATGAATTCAGCCTTGTTCATACCGTTTGTGAAGCGATCAAGATGGATGGCAGGATTCTTCGGACACTTGAATTCTGTACCGCCATCCTTGCCGACAAGCCCGTCACCCGACGCGCCTACGAACGACAGCGTTTTGTGCTGGACGAAGGTTGTTTCGGCGACGACATCCCCGGTCTCGAACTGGTAAGCCTGGCGTGCGTGCGGCTCAACCTCGCGGCCCCACTTTAGGGCGTAAGAGTCCATGCCGCTATCTACGAAGTCGCCGGTCAAGCGCTCCACTACAATCTGATTTATCAGATCGTCGTATGCCTTGAGCGGCGTCCCGTTGGCCTTCTTCGCCAGCACATCGACAAAGCGCGACCCGGTAAACTTACCGCTTCTCCGCCGCCTCCATTCATCCGTTCTTTGTTCTGGATCAAGATTGTTTTCAGACATGGCTATTATTCAGTAGGTTTGCCAGCGTCAACCGTCTGAGCGATCAACAACAGGCGGTTGTATTCTGGTTCTCCGACCAGGTAGATGTCTTGCTTGTTGGACTTGCCAATATCTTTCCATTTGGCCAGGAAAGATTCGACGCCTTGCTCTGCAAATAACAACAGGGTTGCACAGAGTTGATTGCGATGCTCTTCTTGAGCTTGGTCGATCACCACACGCTTTTCTTTTGCGGCTGTTGCAAGCTGATCGCCACCCTGTGGCCTGCGTGGAGTAATGTCGATTTCCTGCAATTCGTCCGGCGTGTAGACGCCAAGAATTGCACCTGGGCAATAGGCGCGCGCCCAGTTCTTCACTTGCAAATATCCCATTTGCTGCTTTGGATTAGTTTTCCAGAGCGGTGAATTCCTGGTGGTTACGTCAGAACTTTTCAGCCATTCGCTCCACACAATTTCAGACTCGCCTTTAGGGATTGCGCCGACGCGAGTTTCAAGCATTGCGCCTTCGCCTTTGTGCTCATAGTGGAATCGTCCAGTGATGTGCCCGTTGGATTGGATCACCGCATTGACAAGTTGCGCCTCGTACCCAAGCGCGCCATTTACGATGTGTGTTTTCTGTGCAACGGCAAATGGGTTCATACCCCAGTTCATTGCCTGCAAGATGACAGCCATGCAATCGCCTTTTGAACCTTGAAGATGCTTCGGGATGGTTACTTTGCTACCTGCCATCGCCTCCGCCATTTCTGTGACGCGGCGCATGTTCTCGTCGTTGGTGATAAGTGCAAGCGATGATGCTTTGTCGCTTTGAATCACCTGGAGTTGCTGGTCTTCTGTTTGATGCTCCTGTGTCGCTGTTGCGGTGTTCATGATCTACTCTCTTTCTGCCGGGACTATGCCGACGTTGGTTGTGCTACAAACTTACTGCTGATTCATGTCAAATCACGCGCCATGCGCCATGACTGCGCGGCCCGGTGACGGCAAACAAAAAAGTAGTACCTGAATTTGAGAAGTGTTTGAACAAGCCCTGAGTATTTAGTCGCCATTTTGGTCATCCCCCATCTGTGCGCCCTTGAAGAAAAACAGAATGGCAATTATCAAGCCAATCCAAAGCACAACAAAAGCCGCGATCATCATGATTTTCCCCTTTTTATTTCGCACTTCATCAATCCATCATCGAACGGCACGGGCATCTTGTTTGCGCATGCAGCTAGAAGTGCGCTGACTTCGCTCGCGTCCTTTGCTGTTGCTCTGGCCAGCTCGTAATCTGCATGCAGCCTTGATCCGACTACAGCAAAACCAAAGGCAAATATAACGGCGAACAGAACATCAGTATTTAACAGCACACGGCTGGCCCAGCGTCGGTTCAGCTTCTTAACCAGCCTTTGGTGAGTGAGTTCCATTATCTTGCCCCCGCTCTGTCAAAATGTTCGTCAGAACGAGCAGCTACGCAGTTATCACACCGGCAACGCGCGCCATGCGGCACATACGGCTTGGCGTTCTCCGCCTTCCATCCGCCGAGGTTGAGCATGATGCTGCCTGCCAATTCCTTGGACTCGTCCAGACTGCCAGAATCATCATCGCCGTCGTCCTCGATCAATTCCTCGATCATTGTTTTAAGCCGGAAGGCGGCACCGATACAGTTATCTACCAGCGGGCGCTGAGGTGTAGAAAAAAATCTATCAATCATCTCAACAATCGTGCGCTGCTGTGCAGTTATGGCAATTTCGTTTGCGGAATACTCATCTGGTACGTTCACGGCTGTATTGGGTGCGTTCATAACTTCCCCCTTAAAAATTTAGTGAACCGTGACGTGGTTCGGTACGTCCATTCTTTCGAGCGTGGATGCCGGGCATTACGTAGTGCCAACCGGATGCGACTGCCGCATCTACAAACTCCTTAATAAACACAAATCACCATCACCACCCATGCACCCTACGTCTTTCCGGTGTTCCGTGCCGCTTCGTCCACTGGCCTTTCGGTTCCGGCGCTGGCTGGGCACTCGCAATGGATTTTGGGTTTGTTGCGTAGCCGATCAAATGTTCGGCATTGGTGAATAATAGGCAAACCGATATTAATTGTCAATAGGCAAACCGTTATTTTTTGCTATACTGCCCCAACCCGGCAAATTCTGGGCAAGAAAAACCCGCCGAAGCGGGTTAATGAGTGGGGGCTATGTTGTTGAGAGCGCTGCTTTTGCTACTTGGAGTATTGCCTAAAAGTTATTTCCTCCAGCAGTTGACTATCAGGGCTATTTTTCTGAACCCTTGCACAGGCGATCCCGCAACCATTGGTAGACTGATTTGTCTGTCCATCCGGCAGGAATGCCGCATATTTCTACGAGGAGATACTGAAATTGGCTCTCTCCGAGATCATCTAACTGGCGTTCAAAGTCTGCGGGATCAGCGTCCGTGGCAAAGGCTAATGAACAGATACTTTCCCCAGCCCTAATGACGCGATAATTAGATTTTCCAGCAACGTCCTCTACGAAGTCTTTTGCCATGGAAACCTTACCAGCATATTCTTTAAGGGATGGGTAATACAGATTCAATATGTACGTTTTCATTTGGCGGGTTAACTATGGAGGGATAGACTAATGAATGAAAATCAAATATCCGACACCATTGTTGGTGCGGCAGGATACAAGAAAGACGCGACCATTTCCGATGAGGAAATTCGCGCCAAACTCAGACTCTCTTTGGAGCGGCGTTGTTCAGCCTATGCAGGCCAGAAAGGATGTCAAAAACAAAGGCGGTTTCTGCACTGGTTTCCCCTTGATCGACTCTTCTCCTGGCTAGGGTTCCCTCCATCGAGTCGGTGAGTTGGTCAAGTGTAAGGACGTTGTTCTCGTGCAAGGCGTAGACCAGCGCGGAGAACGCGCAGAGAAATTCTGATTTTGAGAGTGGGGTGTCCATGACGCTCCTTATTATTCGCCATTATTGCGTTGCGATGAAGGTGAAATGCCATGCAAATCCAACCCTGGATTATTTTCCCGGTGTCCGGTCGTAGGCGTTGCTTGTGCCGTCGCGGTCATTGTCGTAACGTCCATAGTCTGGATTGCTGCGGTTTGTAGCGCCGCCATCGCTACTGTTTTCGTCGCGCTGACTTCCGCCATTGCTTTCAGAATTTCGATTGTTGCTGCGATATTGATCTGGGCTGCTTCTGGTATGGCCTTGGACATGAGTACCATCCGAGCGGGTGTAGCCTTTGACGTAGGTGTCGGCCAGTGATGCCGCGCTGAATGTTGTCAGTGCAGCGATGAGAATGATGCGTTTCATGATTGTTCTCCTTGTGGTTGGTTGAAAAGCTTTTATGTTATGGCGCGTTCACGCTCTCGTTATTGGTCAGCATCCGTAGATGCCGGGGTAGCGCTCGCAATCGTCGCGGGTGTAGTTTTCTGAATTTGAAGCGGATGGCGGAATGCCATGCTTTTCGCACATCTCTTTGTCCAACTCAAACTCTTCGATTACCATCTTCTCAGCCATGTTGCGCGATAACCCGAGTAATTCATTGCGCTCAATCTCGATTGGCATAAGCGCGGACTTGGCGCGCAACATAACTTGGCATTCAATCTGATCAAGTTCTTTGTAGCGCTCACGGCGCACGGCACGCGCCTGTTGTTTTTGTTCCCACTGTGTTGCATTGAAGTTACGCTGATAGGTATCGCTGCCCTTGATGTCTTTCCAAAATATCATCCAAAATAAAGCTGAAAATAACGCTGCCGCCCAAGTGTAACCGATCAACTTTTTAACGGTGGGCGGCAATCTCATTCGGAAGAGCTTTCAAGTTTTGCTATAGCTATTTGCGCCTGAGATTTCCAGTGCATCGCCTCAGTTGAGCTTTGTTCGTTTCTTTGCGTGATGCTATTTAATTCTTTCTCCAACGAGTTGACATAAAAAAATACAGCAATTCCGCTGACGCTCACAAGACCAGCGCCAATAAACCAAACGCCAGAACCAACCCAGTACAACGCCGCGCAGCACCACATATACATAAAGCCAAGACCAATCAGCCCGGCGTAACTTTTGCGTGTTTTGCTATTCATTATTGGCATGGCACGTCACCTTAAAAATCAAACATCAACTGAATTTGCAGCTGGATCACGTTATTGGGTACCGTTGTTCTGCTTTTTTTCGGTTGATTGAGCAAGCGAATTCCCATGATTGAATACAGCCTTCCTTCCTTCTGCATCTAACTTTTCTTGCATGGCAAGCCATTCCATTTGTTCTTCGGTAAGTTTTATGGGTTGATTTTTCCTGCCCGTTCCATCTGCAAGCCATAATGCCCTTACGCCGTAATATTCGGCCAGAGCAGGTATAAACGCTGATGTTGGATATAAATCGTTTTCGAGGTCAGAAAGGCTCGCCTGCTTCATTCTAGCTCGTTTAGCAACTTCATCTTGGGTAACGCGCCTTCCTAGTGTTGCGCTCATATCATCCCGACACTCTTTCAGTCTTTGCCCCAATGTTTTCATGGGTGAACTTTCGCATAAAACAATAACGGTTTGCCTATTGACAGCGCATAACGGTTTGCCTATAATTTCAGGCATGGACTGGAAAAAACTCATTCAAGAAATTATCGCCACAGGCATGACTCAGGTGGCTATTGCTGAAGAAATCGGCGTCAAGCAGCCGTCTATTGTTGACGTGCTTCAAGGTCGCACACAAGAATTGAAATGGAGTAATGGGCAGAGATTGATAAAACTTCACTCGATTAAATGTGCAGCGCCAAAGAGGAAGGCCGTCGCATGATTTTCCTGCCAACCACTGCCTGTTTATCCCCCCTGAACAGGCCGGCGGGATCCCCCTCGCATTCGTGCTGGGGTTTTTTATGCTTGGGTGAGTCATGAGCGAACCCGCAGAAGACACACCGACGATTCTTTTCTCGCGCTCAGTGACGACCAACCATTTCGGAAAATGCACTGAAGAAATAAAAACGCGCGTCCCATACGAACTGAAAGAGGGTTTCGCGCGGATCGCTTCGGATGCGGGTATGACCGAATCAGAATATCTCCGCAAGATGCTGGAATTGAAAGTGTTTGGCCTGGACATGGTACGCAAGATACATGACGAGCAGTTGCGGCAGGTGGCAGGAATAGGGCGGGAAAGAAGCTAACGCCAACAATATAGTTTTGGGCGCTCTAGGGGGATACCCCGAAAAGCCAGCTTCCCACTGGGGAGGGGCGCTCACCTTATTTATTGGGAAGTGAAGGGAAGCACAATATGGATTATATCTCACCTAAAGACGCAAGATCAATTGAGAGATTGAGAGAGGCTGCGAAAGAGCATGGGGAGGTATACGACCTGCTTGTTGTGCTCAGCAACGCCATTCTGATTGATGGTTGCGGGAATAAAACGCTGGAAAACGCAAGTGATGCCGACATCCAATACATTCAGGTCGCCCAGGCTGCGTTTTCTTTTTGCCGGGTTGATCGCGGCGAGGTAATTGATGATGGTGCGGCGGATTAAACAATGAAGCGACCTTCATTCCAGTTTTATCCTGCCGACTGGCGCAATAGTGCCAACCTTCGACGCTGTTCCGAGGGTGCACGCGGGGTGTGGATGGATGTGCTATGCCTGATGCACGACTCTGACGAGTATGGTGTGTTGAGGTGGCCCCTTGTTGATATTGCCAGGGCAGCAGGTGTGCCAATAAAACTACTCAAGGAATTGTCAGACCGAGGTGTCTTGAAAGGTGGAGACAATGGTTGTGATGCCTATATCCACACTCCAATGCACGCCAGAAAGAAGGGTGAACCAATCACCCTGCTTGAGAAAGTTAATACTGCCTGCTGGTTTTCATCACGCTTTTTGGTGGACGAATGGCACCGCTCGGTGAGTGGTGGCAACACCAGATTTAAGGCACCTGATGATGCACCAAGCCACGGCGAGGTGAAAGGCGAGGTGAAAGAAAAACAATCACCTAACGCTTCACCAAGCGTGCGGCTAGGTGCTGGCGCTACATCTACATCTACATCTAAGAACTTAAAACCTACCAGCCAGCCAGACGCGCGAGACCCCGAAAAATTCCAGATGCACGTCGGCTGGCAACCGTCACTGCATGTCGCAGATCTTGCCAGACAAGCCGGGGTAGTGCTCAAGCCGGGAAAGCTGCCGGAGTTCATTGCCCACTGGCTAACGCAGCCGCACCAGCGCACGCAGGCCGAGTGGGACAAGGCGCTGCTGCAATCTGCCCAGCACGACAAGCTACGTGAGCAATCACCCCTACCACCCAAGGAAAAACCAGCACGAAAACCCGAAGATTTCACGAAAAAAGACTACGGAACGGAGATCAGGCCGCTATGAATAAAATTAACACAATTCTCGCAACCCAAGAGCCGAAGCTTTCACAGTGCGAAGTGCATGGAGATTTTGAAAGCCGCAATTTGTTCCGTGACGTGTGGAGTAAATGCCCGCAGTGCGCGGCAAACCAGCAGGCAATAGACCAGCGCGAAGCTGACGAGCGCGAGATAGCACTGAAGCATCTGGTTTGGCAGCGCAGGCTGGGTGAAGCGGCGATTCCTGAGCGATTCCGCAGCCGGACACTGGACAGTTACAAGCCGACCGTTGAAGGGCAGCGGCGTGCATTGGCCTTTGCGCAGGATTATGCAATCAATTTTTGTTCAGCAATTGAAACCGGGCGCAGCGCGATTTTTTGCGGTAAGCCTGGCACTGGGAAATCTCACCTTGCAGTTGGTATTGGCCTCGAAGTTATGCGCCAAGGGAAGCTGGTGCTGTTCACGACCGCGCAGCGCGCATTCAGGCGTATGAAGGATGCTTGGCGCAAGGATTCAGACGAGTCAGAGGGTGATGTTATCCGCTTACTAGTGCAGCCTGACCTGCTAATCCTTGATGAGATCGGCGTGCAGTTCGGGACAAAGTTCGAAGAAAACGCGCTCTTTGACATACTGAACGAGCGGTACGAAAAGCGTAGGCCAAGCCTGCTGTTGTCGAATCTAACCTCCCAAGAAGTGCGCGCATTCCTTGGTGAGCGGGTCTATGACAGGATTAAGGAAGATAACGGTGTGATAGTGCCGTTCGACTGGACCTCTTTTAGGGGCGCAGCTTGAGCAAGATCGCCATAGTCCGCACAAACGAACCGCTACCGTCAGAGTCTGAGCTGTCAGGCGTTCGAAAGCTGCTGTTTGGATGCTTTCACGGATTAAACGAGGATGAGGATAGGGCATGGAAGCGATTCTGGAGCCATTTAAGACGGCTAGAAGCCGGTGAAATATCTTTATTGGGCCTTACCTTCCCCCGCAATCCAAAGTTCCACAGGCGCTTCTTTGCGCTGCTCGACGTAGGTTTCGATGCGTGGGAACCGAACCGCAAGCGCAAGAGCTACAAAGGCCGCGAGATGGTCAAGAACCGCGACCAATTCCGCGAGGATGTAATTATTCTCGCCGGTCACTATGAGCAAACATTCGACCTCAAAGGCCGGATGGTGATCCGCGCCAAGTCGATCAAGTTTGCCCGCATGGATGACGTTCAATTCGAGCGGCTTTACCAGGACGTGATTGCCGTGTTGCTGAGAGAGGTGTGCGTCCATTACAAGGATCGGGCAGAACTTGATGATACTGTGGATCGAATTTTAGGGTTTGCGTCGTGAACGCCAAGCTTCACATGGCGCGAGTGGCTGAAACAGGATGCGTCATTTGCCGTGAGTATCTTGATTGCGAATCCCCCGCAGAGGTTCACCATGTCGCTGAAGGATCGAGTAAGCGCAACGATTACATGACAGCCGGGCTTTGCCATGAGCATCATCGAGGAGCGTCGGGTCTTCATGGGATGGGAGTTAAGGCGTTTTGTAATCTATACGGGTTGGCAAATGAATTTGCTTTATTGGGATTGGTTAATAAATGGAGGAATCCATGAAATGCGCCACGTGCCAGCTCAGATGGCTTGGGGTAAGTGCTGGCACGATTGCACAGTGGCATTGTAGAAAGAACTTACAGCATAAGCGGCACCAGCTTCCGGTAATCGGGACGGATCAGCAGCTGGCAATAGCAAAAGGATGTGCTGACTGGAGGGGAAAATGATAACGCTTGCATGGCCACCGAAAGAGCTTTCGCCTAACTGGCGTGGGCATTGGGCTGCCAAAGCCAAGGCAACCAAGGCTTATAGGAAGGCCGCTGGATGGGCGGTAAAGGTGTCTGGGTATAGGGTTATAGGAGATGGCCTGATTGATCTACACGTCACGTTTTACCCGCCGGACAAGCGGCCCCGTGACGATGACAACATGATGGCAAGTTTCAAGGCTGCGCGCGATGGTATAGCAGATGGTCTTGGGCTGAATGACAAGCGATTCCGGGCGCGTATGGAAATTGGCGCGGTTATTAAAGGTGGACAGGTGCGGATAATATTAACTTCATAAATGGGGGGGGTGGATTGATTAAGTTACTGTGGCGCGAAATGGTTATTGAAAGAATTGAGACCATCAAAATGAAGCTTGCCTTTCGGTGGATTGAGGCGCGCGGGCTTGTTGTCTGTAACATCATCACCCATGGCAAGACACACTATCTGGTGGACGGCAAAGGGGTGATGTACAAAATAGGCAAGAAGGCATGAGCCGCGCGCTCCCGGTATATATGTACAAAGACCCATTAGAGTCAGCGATGCGCGCGGAAACAAAGCAATGCACAGGCTGCAAGCACTTGGAAAAGTTATTCGATCGTCAGTTTTGCGGGGTGGGGCGACGAACATTGCTTCGGTGTAAAAAATTCAATCCAAAAAAGGGGTAGAGATGTTCCGTTCTGCGCACGAAGCATTGCAATTCGCCTTTAGGACGCTTGGTATACCTATTTTAAGGATTTCGAGCATAAATAATATGCGTGGCTCCTCTGGCAATGGCGACCTTACCCAGCATGATTTACACGCCCAGGCCGCAATCATTATGTCTATCGTTGAGCAAGCGGTGGATGTTAATTGCTTGGTGTACTTAAAGGCTCGTTACGGGCACGAATTAAGGGGCGGTGAACAAGAGCGGGTTGTGGCGGACACCTTGGTGCGTGTAGCAGTAGCGGCACTGCCGACCGGCATACATTCTCGGCGCGGAATAGAGAGACTTATCAGGATGTATTTCGGGCATGGCATCAGTATGTTTTCAGCCCGGAAAGACCTGTTATGCAATAATAGGCGATATTACGAGTATCGTGATGCGGTATACGGGGCGCTGGATCGACTTGCTGCCCGTGCTGAAGCCGATGCAGATATGGCGCTTGAGGCTGCCGGGTTGCTGACCTTGAGTCGAGTATGAGCTTACATCCTGACCATCAATCAAAATGCTGGTCGTGCCGCTATTGGGACTGGTGTATTGAGCTTGCATGTGCTGGCCCGGCAAATTGGATAAATATCTGCAACAACCCGGCTGAATACGAGCCGGGGGACGATGTGGTCGAGTGTGCTGGATACGTGCCTGAAACCGAAGTTTTAGAACCCTTGTAGAAGTCCCCATAAAAACCACTTGATTTTTTGGGAAACATTAGGTAGAAATATTCTATAGTGCGGTTTTTTACCGCCAGAGATCGACAAGCCCGCCCAGTGCGGGCTTTTTTATTGGAATGGATATGTACCTGACCAAACATTTTAGCCTGGAAGAGTTGACAGCATCAGACACAGCAACTCGTCTGGGCATCGACAATACACCGGTAGAGCGGGTTATTGAGAACCTGCGCAAGACTGCTGTACTTGCCGAGCAAATCCGGACGGCACTGACCGAGGAGTGCGGAAGGAGTGTGCCACTAAACGTGCTGTCAGGTCATCGTTGCGAGGTGCTTGAGAAAATGCTGTGCGCCAGGGATTACATGGCATGGTGCGCGCGCCGAAATATGCCATGGGATGATGCCACTTGGAGCATGTATTTTGGCACCAAAGGGCACCCGGATGGCAGGTGCATAGATTTCAAGGCTCCAGCATTCGGCACTCCGCTCGATATTGTCGGCTTCATTTCAACCAAGCCGGTGATTATGCAGCAAATCGACCAGATCATCATGGAGGGTGTTACAAAGAGTGGCTGCGGATGGGTGCATGTGGGTTGGTCTGACAATCCAAGGCGGCAGGTGAAAACTGCCACATTCGATTCATGTGGTACGCCAACATACACTGATGGAATTGTGTAATGGCTGCGTTCTTTCCGCATGATAAGGCCGGTGAAATGTTAGCGATGTATGAGTCAGGCAAGAGCCTGTTAAGAAAGAGCGTATCAGGTCTGTGTATAAACGATTGGTTAGATGCGAAAGGGGTGGCTGAATGAATGTTTTGAGAGCGCTTTTGCCGTGGATCGGTGCAGCAACGACCGGCGGCGTGCCAGCGTTGCTGGGGATGGCCGCTAAAACGATAGGGGGCGCATTAGGATACGAGGTAAAGCCTGATAAAGGTGCTATCGAGGAAGCGGTCAATGGTGCGACACCTGACGAACTGCTGGCGTTGCGGCAGGCGGACAACGAATTCAAGGTAAAAATGCAAAGCATGGGGTTTGAGCATGATGAAGACCTGGCTAAGCTGCGGCTGGACGAGGCTCGTGTGTTTGTCGCTGACACCAGTGATGCGCGCCATACATTTGCAACAAATCAGCGTGTATTTTGGATGGGGGTGGCAATTATCCTTAGTTTTGCCGCGGTGGCCAGCATATCCATGTGGGGGTGCTACTTGCTGCTGTCCGGTGGCATAACCATAAAAGATGTTGGCATTGTGGCGGCGGTATTCGGCTTCCTTGGTACAGTGGTGGGTTATATGGCCGCCAACGCCCAGCAGGTTGTGGGCTACTTCTACGGTTCGAGCAAGGGTAGTAGCGATAAGACCGAGGCAATGGCCAGGTCATTCCAGCAAATAGGCCAGTCCCAGATTGGGGAAAAGTAATGTCAGACGGCCACGCCACAGCAGTTCTTGATGTGCGCGTTACTAATCTTGAGAAAGTGGTAGAGCGTGTCTCTACTGCGATAACATCCATAGACGAATCCCTAAAAATGTTGACGCGCCTTGATGTTAGGCACGAGGAAACCGCAAAGTCAGTCGAGCGCGCATTTGTGGTGTGCCGCGACCATGAAGCACGCGTCCGGGAAATTGAGGTTGAAATGCCAACCCTCAAGCTGGTGCGCAGATGGGCGTTATCCGGTATGGCAACTTTTGCCGGAGCGTTCTGTATGGCAATTATTGCGCTGGTGCTGAAATGAGCAAAAGCCAAGACAAGCGCATCGTGGTGCAAATGTCACCCCTAAAGGGATCGAGCAGCGTAACCAATTCTGGCTATGACAAGGACTCCAAAACTCTGGCTGTCACGTTCGCGAGCGGCCAAACATATCACTACGATGGCATCAGCCCAGAGGTTTTCAAGGGGTTGCAGGAGGCCAAATCTTTCATGAAGCACTTGCAAGCGAACGTTGTGGGCAAATATCCCCACCGGATAGTGTGATGACAGATATATGCACTTATGTTCATCTGCGGCCTGATTTTTCTCCGTTTTATGTAGGGAAGGGAAGCGTAAAGCGTGCTCATAATTTACATCCATCGCAGCGCAATAAGCATCATGGCAATGTTGTTAAAAAGCATGGGCGCGGGAATATTTTGGTTGAGGTGATGATCTGCCAGTCAGAATGTGAGGCGTTTCTTCGTGAAAAGCTTGTTATTGCTGCACTAAGAGCTTCAGGTGTTGATTTGGCAAATATGACGGATGGTGGTGAGGGAACGAGTGGGTTGGTATTCTCATCCGAACATCGTGCCAAAATATCTGCATCACTGATCGGCAAAAGTAAAAGTCCGGAAGCAAAGGCTAATATTGCATCTGCGCGTATAGGTAGAAAACTATCTCCGCAACATCGTGCCAATATAGGGAAGGCTGGTATAGGTAGAACCTTATCCGCTGAATCCCGTGCAAGAATATCTGCGGCTAATACAGGAAATACGTTTTGTCTTGGGAAGGCGCACTCCGCTGCGTCGCGTGCGAAAATGTCACATGCAATGATGGGTAATAAAAATGCACTCGGTACATCATGCTCACCAGAAACACGTGCGAAGATTGGTGAAAAGAGACGGGTTGATTTGGTAGGGATGGTTTTTAGTAGGCTGACTGTGCTGCAACTTGCCAAATCTTCTGCTAATGGCCAAGCGCGTTGGCTTTGTAGGTGTGTTTGTGGTACTGAAAAAGAAATATCTGGGTCTAAGCTTAGGCAGGGGAATACCCGGTCATGTGGATGTTATAGGCGTGAGGTGTCGAATATGACAAACACTAAAACAGCGGAATGGCCGGACACACCACTGGCTGAACCGCTAGTCGATGATCCGTTCTCGGTATCTGGGAATCCGTTATTTTCCAAGCACGAGATTCTCAGGAAGTCGGCTGCGCTCGGTATGCAGCCAGTGGTTGGCAAGGATGGGGTTTTGCGCGTTCCTACCAAAGATGAATGGCTGGCTGCCTCGACGCGAGCTGTTGAAAAGCGGCTATGAGCGACACCAAGAACAAAAAGAAGTCCAAACCCAAAAAAAAGCGCATTAAAGCTGGGAACGGGAAGCTCACAGCCGCAGGCCGCCGCAAACTTTTCATTGAGGCATATATAACAAACGGCGGGAATGCCACGGAAGCCGCAAAGACAGCCGGTTACAGCGAGAAAACTGCGTATAGTCAAGGCGGAAGATTGTTGAAGCATGCTGAAATTCAACAGTTATTGGCACAAAGACAGCAACAATTGGCCGAAAAATACGAATTAACGACCGAATCTATCATCGCTGAATTATCGAAATTGGTGCATGCGGACATACGATTGTTATTCGATGCAAATGGCGCTCTGAAGCCGATGAAGGACTGGCCTGATGGCGTTGCTTCTGCTGTTGGTGGTGTGGAAGTTGTTGAAATGGCAGGCGGAATGAACATCAATGGTGAGTCAGGCGTGAGTCACGTCCCGATGTTCACCAAAAAGGTCAAGCTGTGGGACAAGAATTCGGCTATCGAGAAGGCCATGAAGCATTTGGGTATGTTCAAGGAAGACAACAACCAAAAGGGATTGCTGGGCGATCTTCCACGTGGAACCGTGAAGGCAATCATGGAGAGGTTGCGTGGCATCCCTGGATGACCCGCTGGCATGGATTGACGATCTTGGACCGGCAGAACGAGCAGCACTACTGAATGAGTGTGCTGAGCAACTAAACCGGGAAAAGATAGCCGATTACCGGCCATACACCAAGCAGCGCGAGTTTCACCGACTCGGCAAGACCATGCGGGAAAGGTTGCTTCGGGCGGGCAACCAGCAAGGTAAAACGCATTGCGTAGGGAGCGAAGCGGCATATCACTTGACCGGCGAGTATCCTGATGACTGGGATGGTCGGCGATGGGATAGACCGGTAGTCGTTTGGGCATCCGGTGAAACTGGCGAGGCGACACGGGATAATCCGCAGCGGGCTTTGCTTGGGTTGCCAGGAGAAGAGGGTACGGGATCTATACCGCACCGGCTTCTTGGGGATCATGGACTGGCATCTGGTGTGGCCAACCTGTACGACTTTATCAGGGTGCAGCATAAATCTGGCGGATGGTCGTTGCTGAGATTCAAGTATTACGCGCAGGGCCGCAAGAAATGGCAGGGGCCTCCCGTCGATTTTGTATGGTTCGATGAAGAGCCGCCCGAGGATATTTACGATGAGGGCCTGGCACGGACGATTGCCACCGGAGGCATGGTTGCATTGAGCTTTACCCCGCTGCAAGGCATGTCGAGTGTGGTATTGCGGTTCTTGGGAAAAGACAAAACTCCTGATCGGTCAGATACCAACATGACGATTGAGGATGCCGAGCACATCCCGGTTGAAGAGCGCGCCAAGATCATAGCCAGCTTCCCGGCACACGAGCGCGATGCGCGGGCGAAGGGCATCCCGACGCTGGGTTCCGGTCTGATATTTCCGGTTGTGGAAGAGAGCATCAAGGTTGCTCCGATTGAAATCCCAAAGCACTGGCCGCGGATTGTTGGAATGGACTTCGGCTGGAACCACCCATCTGCGTTCGTGTGGATGGCTTGGGATAGGGATAGTGACACGGTGTATATCTACGATGCGCACCGAGTTGCAGAAACATTGATACCTGTTCAATCCATGGTTGTGACCGGCAAGGGCAAGTGGATTCCAGTGGCGTGGCCGCATGATGGCTATCAGGTTCGTGACGCGATGCACGGTGAACAGTTGGCGCAGCAGTACCGCGATTGTGGCGTGAATATGCGGCCAGAACATGCTGCCTTTGCTGAAACACCAGTCATAAGCGAGACAAAATTAAGCCGCATATCAACTGAGGCAGGCATTCAGCAGATGCTCACCAGGATGATGGGCGGCAAGCTTAAAGTGTTTGCGCATCTGACCGAATGGTTCGAAGAGCGCCGTATGTATCACCGCAAGGATGGATTGATTGTTAAAGAGCGTGACGACTTGATGTCGGCCACGCGCATTGGAATTATGGATTTACGGTTTGCCATCACAGAACCGAAAGCAGACAAAGGGCTTAACTATGGAGCAAGACCAGACTGGTTCTGAAGAAGGGCTGATGACCCGTCAGGCTGGCAACATTGCTCTGTCGAATGACGGTCTTTCGCTTCAGCAGCTTGAAAACATGCTGTCTGACATCAGGTTCCAGCCGATATGGCGCGATGCGGCCGCAAAGTCCGATGACTATTACGACGGTCACCAGCTGACGGTAGAGCGGTTAGATCGCATGGAGCGGCTAGGCATCCCCCCGCTTATTACTAACTTGATCGCCCCAGCCATCAATGCTGTGCTGGGAATGGAGGCCAAAACCCGCACTGACTGGCGTGTCACGCAGCAAAACGAAGTTCAGGACGTTCCAGAAGAGATGATGGACGCGATGAACGCCAAGCTCAATGAGGCTGAGCGCGAATGCCGGGCCGACCGGGCAATCTCGGATGCGTATGCGCCTCAAGTCAAAAGCGGCATGGGCTGGGTTGAGGTTTCCAGGTCGGTCGATGCGTTTGCCTATCCGTATCGGGTAAGCTCAGTGCACCGTGACGAAATGTGGTGGGATTGGCGGGCAGGGCAGCCTGATTTATCCGATGCGCGCTACGTGATACGCAAGCGCACATTCGATCAGGATGTGCTGATGGCGTTGATGCCGGAACATGCCGACCTGATAAAGTGGTCAATCGAGGACAGGTTCCGCACCTGGCAGTTCGACACGCACCTAAACATCGACACCAATTTGGCGATGGCTGCGCACATTGAGCGCATTACCAATATCGACTCATTGGAGTGGCGTAACGCCGACCGCAAGCGCGCAACGCTGTATGAGGTCTGGTATCGGATGTGGAAGCGTGGACTCGTGCTTAAACTACCGGACAAGCGAGTGATTCCGTTCCGCCAGAACGATCCGAGGCACGTGCAAGCGGTGCAAAGCGGGTTGATTGAACCGAAAATGGCGACGTTCTCGGATGTTAGGGTGGCGTTTTATATGGGATGCCACCGGCTTTATGATATGCCCAGCCCGTATGCGCACAGGCACTTCCCGTATGTACCATTCTGGGGGTATCGCGAGTACACCAGCGGCGTTCCGTATGGTCTGATCAGGGCGATGATGTCGCCGCAGGACGTGGTGAATTCTTCCGATTCGAAGATGCACTGGATGCTGAACTCGCGCCGTTTGCGCGCTGACTCTGACGCGATAGATGCGCGTTTTAACAGCTGGGAGAATGTACGGGAAAATCTGGCAAGAACGGATTCCGTTGTTTTGCTAGACCCAACCAAGCCGAACTCACGGTTCCGTGAGGAAAACGACACCGGCTTGAACCAGCAGCAGTTCCAGCGCCGGATGCAGGCTGCGCAGGATATTGACAGCGCTGGCGGGGTTTACAAGTCCACCAGAGGGCAGGAAAGCAATGCCGTGTCCGGGCTGGCCAAGTCTACCGACATCGAGCAGGGCAATATCGTGATGGCCGAGATCAACGACAACTACGCCTTTGCACGCCGTCAGGTCGGTGAGTTGCTGTTCTCGATGGTGCGGGAAGACCTATTGAACGAAGAAACGCCGGTCATGGTTAAGAAGGGCGGTTCAAAGAAGAAGTTGGTGGTGCTGAATCAACGCCAGCAGGATGGCAGTGTTCTCAATGATGTGTCCAGCGCACCGGCAAAAGTGGTGCTGGAAGACGTGCCAAGCACACCGGCCTTTCGTGCCCAGCAGCTGCAAACCATGGCTGAGATCACAAAGAGCTTGCCGCCAGAGTTCCAAGCTGCGGTGGTCGACGTGGTGATCGGGCTGACCGACATTCCGCAAAAGGAGCGGGTGCTGGAGCGCATCCGCAAAGCGGCTGGTATCCAGGAAGACCTGACACCGGAAGAGGAAGCCGCGATGCAGGAGACGGCAGCCAAGGCTCAACAGGCACAGCAGTTGGCCGTAGAGCGGATGCAGAATGCCGAGATCGCGCTGGCTGAGGCAAAGGCGTTGCAGATGGCAATGCTGGTCGAGAAGGGCAATTCCGAGCGGCTGGTGAAGATGGTCGAGGCGATGTATGCGGCAATTCAGGCTGGCCAGATCATCGCCACCGTGCCAGGTGTTGCGCCGGTAGCCGATGAACTGCTGAAGGGTGCCGGATATGTAGAGCAAGCGGGCGGGCAAGATATGAACATTCCGTCATCGCCTGCCGCACAGCCTATTGAACAACCAGCGGCAGTCCCAGATCAGTCGGCGCCAATGCCGGACCAAGCAATGCCAGCGCAGGAAGCCGGGATGATGCAGGGTATTGAGACGCAGCAGAACGATGGAATGCAGATAAACCAACAGGAGGTAGCACCATGACGGCACAATACACAGCAGGGACAGTGACAGCCACGAATGGCGATACAGATGTTGTCGGCGTTGGAACGTCTTGGCTATCAAATCTCATTAGCCCAAACGATGTGATTACGATCAATGGCAAGGCTTACGCAATTTCAAAGATTGTCTCAGATGTTAAATTATCGCTTTCGCTGCCATTCCTGGAAGGTACTATTTCTGGGGCAGCGTATTCAATTGCAAGGACGTTATCTAATACGACGCTAGAAGAAGTCGTTAGTATGGTTGAATTTATGCCCGCGTATGCCAAAGACTCCTCTGGTAACGTTACAGGGTTAATGGGGCCGGGTGGTAATACTATATTTTCTGCTCCTGGGTATTCTGTGTTGGCCAATACCAGCACTCCAGTTATAATGTACGGATCAACTTCCGCAGAAGCTAAAATCCTAGGCACAGTCACATTCCCCAGTATAAATCCAGATAGTGTTTTGCGCATAACGGGACTATGCAGCTTTGAAGACCCTGTCCATGCTGGCAGGGAAATTTCTGTATATATAAATAACTCATTGTTAGGATCGTCTTTTCCCGGTGCGGCAACAGGAACTTTCCAGTTCATGCACATCATTCACGTCAATCCAGATTTAACTGGCTTTATAGTATCAAAGCAATGGTTGAACAATGTTGTAAGCCCAACAGTCTTGCAGGGGTATCCATTTGCGGCACTCGGTTCACCAAACATCCCTGTCGCGGTAGATTTAACTGGCGAGATTACTATAACAGTTAAAGTAAAAGTTCAGAATGAGGATGTTGGACAATTAACAGGATGGACGGTGGAGCAAATGTCTGACGGGCCACTTCCATTGAGGACGCTTGCGCCATCTAACACCATAGCTGCATGGGGCGATTCTCTGACCAATGGCACGGGCGCTCTCGCGTTTTTCACAACAACGATTACCGGGACGACCTCAATAGGATCATACGTAATCACGGGTGTCGCTGCGACCGCTGGAATTGCTGCGGGGCAGATTATAACGGGTGTTGGAATACCAGCCAATTCAACGGTAGCAAGTGTTGTGCTCGACACGAGCGTGACATTCACGAATGATGCTTCTGCGACAGCAACGGCAAACGGCACGGTATCAATAAAAATTATGTCTGCATCTTGGCCTAGACAGTTAATGATACTGGATGCAGGAAGACCTGTCGCTGGCTTAGGGATTGGCGGACAAAATTCTGCAACTGTATTGGCACGAATTTTGGCAGATAAGGTTCGCGGTAAGTATTGGGTTCCTGTTTATTGGATGGTGATTAACGATCAGTCAACTTCGTACGCTCCGTGCATAGCTAATATCCAAGCCGCCATTGCAAATCTCGCGCCCGGTACGAAATATATCGTTATGAATGCTATACCGGCAGTAGGGCAAACATCCTCTCAGGAGTGGGGTATTGTGGTTGCAGCATTTAATGCGCAACTTGCCGCTGTTATTCCTGCCGCGAATCTATTGGATATTTTTGCTGTTTTAACAGCCGGGACGGCTGATGGAACAATTCAATTAAGTTGGATGAATAGCAGTACACCGGGCGAGATACATCTAAACACACTTGGTTATTATCAGGTCGCTAAAGCAGTCCAAACAAAATTGGCGGCACTTGGTGTTTAACATAATGGGCACTATAACCACCTTAACAAAAGCGTAACTTTGAAAGCACTGTATCCGTTAGCAAACAACCCACATAAGGAGTAGCGATGTCATATCAGAGCGGTGATGGTTCGGTAGGAAATTCATTCGGCGGCGTGTTTGTTGTCACCCCGAGCGATACTGCTAGCCTGAAGGTGCAGTCACGCGCGATTCGTTGCGCCGGTGCAGGGAACGTCAATCTGGTTGGCTTAGATGGCGTAACGACAGTGTGCGCATTCTTGGCTGGCGAGACGCGCAACATTGCCGCGACGTTCATCAAGTCCACGTCAACGACGGCGACCGGTATTGAAGCGATGTATTGAGTATTACCCACGATTTTTCGAGTGATTGCCGTAAGCAATTAAGCAGCAGCCCGCCTAGTGCGGGTTTTTTAACGCCCATATTTTGGGCATGTCGCAACTCAGCGTAACGAGTAAATGGAGGTTGTAATGGGCGCAAACAATATGGAAGAACTTGCCAGCAAAAGTATCGAGCAGATCACGCAGGAGGCATTAGACCAAGTAAACGCCAGTGGAGAAGGTGGCGAAGATGTGGCCGAAGCAGGTGCGGGTGACGCAGGTGCAGAAGCGGCCACACAGGACGTATCACAGGCTTCGTCCGGCCAGGCAGAAGGGCAAGTGGTGGATGAGGGTAAAGGCGAGTCGGACAAGGACAAGAACTTCGCGGCGTTACGCACGAAGAACCGGCACCTTGCTGACGAACTGGCAGCAGCGCAGGCCGAGATTGACCGGCTGGCCGCTGCAAAAACTAATCCCACCGTGCTTCCGGAAGAGTACGCACAAAAGGTAGGCGAGATTGATGAGCATCTGACATCTATCGGCAATAAATTTCAGGATGGCGATTTGACGTGGGGAGACTATCAAACGCAACTCAAGGAGGCGACCGCACAGCGCGAGAGCCTTGTTCGGGAGGCGGCCAAGGTGGATGTTTCACGTGAAATAAGCGAAAGGGAAACTCAGAGACAAGCAGCTGAAGCCAAGGCCACTTGGGACAGTACATCTGATGCATTCATTACCGCAAAGCCTGATGGAGTTGATTACGCCGTTGATGAAAAGAAGTTCACCGACCTCAATACCTACGTCAAGGCGCTGGCATCAGACCCCGACAACAACGACAAACCGGCTGAATGGTATTTGCAGGAGGCGCATAGTTTGGTGAAAGCCAAGCATCGCATTGCAAGTGCAGTCGCGCCGACGCCGAAGAAGCCGGAGGCACCCAAGCCAGCAGCACAGGCGTTGCCATTCAACTCATTGAGCGAGGTTCCAGGCGGGGTTATGCCTGCGAATACCGAAGTCGAGCAGTTGGATCAAATAAGTGGGGCTGCATTAAGCAACCGCTTCCTTAATGATCCGAAGGCAATCGAAAAGGCACTGGCCTCGCTCAGCTAGAAAACACAGCCCCGATTCGTCGGGATACCCATAAAGAACCGCCGCTTGGCGGTTTTTTCGTTTAAGGAGATGCAACATGCAAACTCAAGTCCCAGCAGGGTCAGCGTTAGCGCGCAAAGTATTTGGCGCTGCGCTCTTTGCCAAGGTGGTTACGGCCACCAGTTTTATCAAGAACCTGACCGGCGACGCACCCAAACAATCGGATGCCGAAGCCAAGCTGAAAGGCCAGACCGTGGCCGATATGCCGGTTGTACGAGTAACCGACTTGTCCAAGTCTGCGGGTGAAACCGTGAGCGTGGATGCGTTCGACACGATTGGCGGCAAGCCGATCATGGGCGACCGCAATGCCGAAGGTCGCGGCGAAGCCCTGTCCAGCTCCAGTATGGACATTACCATCAACAACTCAACGAAGGTGGTGGATGCTGGCGGCAAGATGGCGCAGCAACGCACATTGCATCAACTGCGTGGCATCGCTATGTCGCAGCTGTACGGCTATTTCCCGCGCCTGCATAGCCAGTCTGCTCTTGTGCATCTGGCTGGTGGTCGCGGGTCGCAGACCGGCAAGGATTGGGTGGTTCCGCTGGAATCTGATGCGGATTACGCTGAAATCCTGGTTAACGCAGTCAAAGCCCCGACCTACAACCGCCATCTGGTGGTGAACGGCACGAGCTTTACCGAGGGTGGGCTGCAACTCGGCTCCATCGCCTCGACTGACTTGTGGACGCTGGCGCACATTGATGATCTAGCAATTCGTTTGTCTGATCACAACATGGGCCTGCAACCAGTCCGTATTGGCGATGACCCTGCGGCTGATGATGATCCCATCAAGGGCGTGCTGTTCCTGACAGAACGCCAGTGGGGGCAAATCAAGACCAGCTCCGCCTACGCAACAGCGGTGCAAAACGCATGGGCGCGCAAGAGCTATGGCACTAAGCATCCGCTGTTCTCCGGTGAGCCGATCATGTGGAACGGTATTTTGGTGCGCAAACTGCCGAAGTTCGCTATCCGCATGGCTGCGTCTGAAAACACCAACATAATCACCGTGGCCAACCGCTACACCGCAACCGAGTCCGTCCAGGCTATCGCTGCTGGCCTGACTGCCGGTTACGCCGTCGAGCGTGCCGTGTTGCTGGGCGCACAGGCCTTGGCCTATGTGTTCGGTCGCAATCAAGGCTCCGAGACCGGCTTCAACTGGCTGGAAAACCAGTACAACTTCGAGCGCAATCTTGAAGTTGCTGGCGAAGCAATGGGCGGCATGGCGAAGTTGCGCTTCACGTTTGATGATGGCGCAGGTAACAAGGAGCCTACAGATAACGGGGTGTTCGCCATCGATTCAGCCGTAAGATTATAATGTGTAATCAATAACTTAGCACAAGATATTGCAACACATCAAGCAACCCAATCAAGGCCGTCCTCGTGACGGCCTTATTCATTAAGGAGAAGCAATTATGGCAAATGCAAACTACCAACCAACATCGACCAGCGCGGTTTACGCTGGCGAGGATGGCAACCGGGTCGTCTTCCAGGACAACTCAGTTATCGCGGCAAACCTGGCCACAACAGACAAGGTTCGCCTCTGCAAGATACCAGCAGGGACGAGGATTGATCGCGTTGTCATCAAGAACCCGGACTTGGACTCGGGTGCTACCTTGGCCGTGAACATCGGCTTTGCGCACATTGATGGCTCGTCAGGTGGTTCTGCTACCGCTGTCGCGTCTGCCGCCACCACATGGCAAGCTGCGGCAACTACCACTTACGAGCTTTTTCCTCCTGTCGAACTGGCAAAGGATGCGTATTTGGAATGCGTGCCAACTGTCGCCGGTGTTGGTACCGGCACCGTGTACGGCAAGATCGAAGGCGAAGCACTGGGCGCGAAGTAAGCGCAGCAGGGGTAATAAAAGTCGGGCGGGAATCGTCCCGCTCGCATCAAATTTAAGGAGGTTCGATCATGCAGGGAATCAAATACATCGGCTCACGTGAAGCACACACAGACAATCTGTATGGCACCGGACTGATCTGGACTCCGGGGCGGACGCACAATGTCGATGACGCTGTGGCCACCAAGATGCTGGCTCATGCCGACACCTACGAGCATGTGAAGCCAACCAAAGGCGAGATGGCAGTCTCAGCCAAGGCAGAAATCGAGCCGACACCTACTATTCCGCTGCCGCACCTGGAGGGCATGGGCAAGGCTGAGTTGATTGCCTTTGCCCAGCAGCATTATGGCGAGCACCTTCATCCCAATATGGGCGAAGGCAAGATGCGCGACAAGATTATGTCGGTCATGCAGTCGCGGGGCAGGTAAGTCATGAAAGTATGTCGTAAGTGTGGGTCAACAGAGTTTTATGCTTCTGGCATATGTAAGCCTTGCAAAAATGCTGGTGCTGCAAAACGATATGCTGAAAATCCAGATAAAGACAAAGCTCGCGCAAATGCATATTACGCAAACAATACAGAGAAGGTAAAGGCTGAACATAAAAAACGATACGCCAGCGATCCCAAAAAGGTAATGGCTTCACAGGCTAAATGGGTAGCAGCTAATAAGGACAGAATAAAGACAAATAAAGCAAGATGGCTATCAGAAAACAAAGAGCTTGGGCGTATTTATAGCCATAACAAGCGCGCCAGAAAGCGTGCAAACGGCGGCACCTTATCCAAAGGCCTTGCAGAAAAACTCTATAAATTGCAACGTGGGAAATGTGCCTGCTGCTGTAAACCATTGGGTGATGATTACCACATGGATCATCGGATGCCTATTGTTCTTGGTGGTGCAAACGAGGATTGGAATATGCAGCTTTTAACGCAACGGTGCAACAACCAAAAGTATACCAAACATCCAATTGATTTTATGCAAAGTAGAGGATTCTTGCTATGAGTTACATCGTTCAAAATGTACTAGATAAGGCTAGGATTCCATTAAATGACGCGGATAAAGCTCGCGCAAGCGATACAACCCTACTGAGTTTTTTCAATGATGCAGTATTGTTGCTGCGTAACAAAAGGCCGGATATATTTATGGGTCAATTCCTTTCTCTCCCAGAAAATTTAGCTGTAGGCGAAGTATTTCCTTTGCCATCCGAGTTTGTTCCACCGGTTGCCGACTACATTACCGCCCGCGTCGAATCTGGCAACGATGAAGCGGTACTCACCGAGCGCGCAACGATGTTCTTTAATCTGTTCAAGGGCGGGTTATGACAACTTCACTGTTCACCACCTTGTATGACGAGGTGCTTGCCGACGTGCCTGGCGTTCCTCAGCCGGTCGCGCTCAACGCCATCCGCAATGCCGCTATCGAACTTTGCGAGAAGTCAGGTGTATGGTCATGGACTGCCGCTGCGATGAATTCAGTTGCGTTACAAGCATCTTATGCGTTCGTGCCGGAAGCCGATACCGAGGTTGTCGGCGTGGTGGCGGCGTGGTACAACGGCGTGCAGATACTTCCGCGCACCGGTGCACAGCTTGAGGCGGAGGTATCAATCACCGGAAGCGGGTTCGTGGTTGGAACCCCGTGGCACAAACAATCTGGCACGCCCAAGTATTTCACAATCGAGCGTGCTGACCAGTTTATTCTGTCCCCGTACCCTACCGAGGCACTTGCGGCCGCAATCGAGATGAAGCTGACGCTCAAGCCGACCCGCACTGCGACAGGCATGGAAAAGTGGGTGATGGACAAGCATTTTGAGACGATTGCGCACGGTGCGAAAGCCAAGCTGTGCGCCATGCACTCCAAGCCTTGGTCGAATGCTGACCAGGCCAGTTATCACGCAGGTAAATTCGACAATGGCATTACGTCCGCATCGGTTTATTCCAGTCAAAACCAGTCGCTCCCGATGATGGTGAGCGCCCCAGCGCCGATCTGACCGATGAAAACACCGCGCGCACTGGAGATTGTGTCCGGTGCCGGGTTGCTTGTCACCATCTTGATCGCATTCAACTGGCAGTCCATCAGTTCTAGCAGCGCATATCAGCGCGCGTTTCACGCCGATGAGTGGAGCAGGAAGCAACAGGAATGGGCTGCGCTGACTATCCGCATGGACGAATTCAACAAGGAAGCATGCCGAATCCTGATCGAAGCACGCGAGAAAACGCTGGCGCTTGATGTCGAGCGTGACGTGCTGTTCGGACTGGACCGGACGAAATCCAGAAAGCGCATCGAACACGAACTTGAAATAGACAGGATGCTGTGCGCAGAGCACGGCATATCGCCTTACACACAGAGGGAAAACTGACATGGGAATTAAATTCGGCAACTTTGCCAGCAGCAAGCTCGTTACTCCGCCATCCGGCACCTCTGGATTGTCGTTCGTTGTCTCGCCCGGAGAAGGCGCGCTATTCCCGACGCTGGCGGCTGGTGACTGGTGCTACTGCGTCCTGAAAAACGCCTCGCTTGTCCGTGAAGTGGTCAGGGTGACGGCACGCTCCACCGATTCGTTCACCATCGGCACGGCAGGGCGAGGGCTGGACGGTAGTTCGGCGTATGCGTCGTGGGGTGTCGGCGATGTGGTCGAACTGTGCCTGACCAACCTTGCGCTGTTGGATGCGCTGGCCGACTCGGGCAGATGGGTTGCCGCCGGTGGAACTGCTGACGCGATCACCGCGAACTACACCCCGGACATTTACGCGCTGGTGGATGGGCAGCTTTGCTTTGTCAGGGCCGGCGCTGCCAACGCGACAGCTACACCTACGTTCGCTCCGGACGGGCTGACCGCCTATACCATCACCTTGGATGGTGGTGCGGCCTTGTCTCCGGGGAATATCGCCGGTGCCGGGCACGAACTGATCCTGCGCTACAACTTGGCAAATACCCGCTGGGAACTGTTGAACCCGAAGCGGAAGGTTGGCGACACGATCTTCCCGGTAACAGCAGTGCTGGCAGCCAACGCCATGACGCTGACACTCACGCCGTGCACGCTGGACTTCCGCAGCCTCACACTGACGACTGGCGTGCCGAATACACGGAACGTCACCGCAGACGTTGCCACGGTCATCAGCAGCGGATCGACGGGCGGCACGACCAGCGCAGTCGCATCGAGAATCATGCTGCTGGCAATCGACAACGCCGGAACGGTGGAGCTGGCTTGGTGCAATTCCTTGTTGGCACTGGACGAGACTGCGCTGATATCGACCACGGCAGAAGGCGGGGTGGGCGCGGCAGACAGCGCGGCAGTGATCTACTCAACCACGGCGCGCAGCAATGTGCCGTTCCGGGTGGTTGGCTATGTCAACTCGACCCAGACCACGGCTGGAACGTGGGCACAGACTCCTGCGCTGGTGCAGGGGTATGGCGGCGGTGTGGTGCATCAGACCATTAATCAATCTGGTGGTACTGTTAATTCGATGGGAGGGGGCGGCGTCGCTTCCAATGTGGCCATTTCTCCAACTGCCCTCTATTCCAACACTACTGGAACCAACAACACGGCAGTTGGGGTACAGGCTCTCCAAGACAATACAACTGGCAGCTACAACACGGCAGTTGGTATGCACGCTCTCCAAGCCAATACTACTGGTATCAACAACACGGCGGTTGGGGTGAATGCTCTCCTATCCAATACAACTGGCATCTACAACACGGCAGTTGGGGTACAGGCTCTCCAAGCCAATACCATTGGCACCTCCAACACGGCGGTTGGTCAGAGTGCTCTCCAAGCCAATACCACTGGCATCGACAACACGGCGGTTGGTCGGAGTGCTCTCCAAGCCAATACAACTGGCACCTCCAACACGGCGGTTGGTATGAATGCTCTCCTATACAATACCATTGGTATCAACAACACGGCGGTTGGGGGGTATGCTCTCAATGTTAATACTACTGGAGCCAGCAACACAGCAGTTGGGTACGCCGCCCTCCAAGCCAATACCACTGGATACAGCAACACAGCAGTTGGGCAATACGCACTCTATGCCAACACTACTGGAATCAACAACACAGCAGTTGGGAGTAGCGCCCTCCAATTCAACATCACTGGACACAGCAACACAGCAGTTGGGCAATCTGCACTCTATGCCAACACCACTGGAGCCTACAACACAGTAGTTGGGAATGAAGCCCTCCAAGCCAACACTATTGGAACCTACAACACAGCAGTTGGGAGTGGCGCCCTCCAATCCAACACCACTGGATACGACAACACAGCAGTTGGGAAGAGCGCACTCTTCCTCAACACCACTGGATACAGCAACACAGCAGTTGGGAAGAGCGCACTCTTTTTCAACACTACTGGAACCAACAACACAGCAGTTGGGAGTAGCGCCCTCCAATCCAACATCACTGGATACAGCAACACAGCAGTTGGGCAATCCGCACTCTATGCCAACACTACTGGAGCCAGCAACACAGCAGTTGGGTACGCCGCAGGCAATAACACAACAGGAACAAATAACAGTTTCTTCGGAAATGGTGCGGTTAATACTACGGGCGGAGCAACAGCATCGAATACAATTGTGCTTGGCGACAGTGCGATAACGACATTGCGCTGCCAGACCAACGTAATTTCAGCACTATCAGACATTAGAGATAAATCAGATATAGTGGCTTTGCCATTCGGTTTAGAGTTTGTGTCGGCGTTAAAGCCTGTTGCGTTCACATGGAATCAGCGCGATGGCGGGCGTATTGGAATTAAATCTGCTGGCTTTATCGCGCAAGACTTAGAGGAGGTGCAGAAAAGATTTGGCGCGGAAAATCTTGATCTCGTGGACACAATGAACCCCGATAATTTTGCAGCTAGATACGGGAATCTATTGCCCGCAATGGTGAAAGCCATCCAGGAATTAAACATAAAATTTGAACAGTTTAAGGAACTGCATCCATGAGAAAAGTATTACTAGGCACACCATGCTATGACGGTAAAGTGGTCGTGGAATTTCTACAATCCATCATTGGCACAATGGCACTTGCAGCGAAACAAGATATTGCTATATTTCCGGTGCAGATTAAACATGATGCTTTGGTGCAGAGAGCAAGGAATGATTTAGTCAAGATGGCACTCGAAACAAATTGCGATGATTTGATGTTTGTCGATGCAGATCAAGAGTGGAATCCTGAATGGATATTCAGATTGTTGAACCATTCAGTTGATGTAGTTGGTGGGGCAGTCCCTAAAAAGTCAGATGTTGAGATAGATTTCAACATAAAGCTCATGCCGGAAGGTGTCTATGCGCCGGTTAATCATCTGATGCAAGTGGCAGCAGTTGGTACCGGCTTTTTAAGGGTATCAAGAAAAGCACTACAGGCTGTTTGGGATATTTCAGAGGTATTCACGGATGGTCGGATGGTGTTTGATGTCAAATTGATTGATGGCGAATTGGTCAGCGAAGATAATGTATTTTGCGCCAAGTGGCGAAGTTTGGGGGGGCAAGTTTGGGTAGACCCAAGCATGACTTGTAATCACATCGGCGAGAAAATCTATCGTGGTGACTTTGCTGCTTTTATTCAAAACTTCGCTCGAATGCCGATTGAAAAATTATGACCCGAAACACTTGGGGGATTGAGGACTAAATGGGCGCTCAAAGAATACAGGCATTTTCCGGACTCGCGCCAAGACTATCCAAGCGCCTGCTCGCCGATAACCAAGCGCAGATCGCGGTCAACTGTCGCCTGACCAACGGCGAGTTGCAGTCCATGCTCGGCAACCTGCTCGTGGACGTGCCGAGCATTTCAGGCACGATCAAGACCATCTACCGCATCAACAATGCGTTTGTGGCGTGGAACAGGGATGTTAATGCGACCAAAGGGCCGATTGCCGGGGATACGTCCTACCGCACCTATTTCACCGGAGCGGGTGAGCCGCGCGTCACCAACTACGCCCTGGCGACCACAGCAAAGCCATATCCGACTGCGTTTTATGTGCTTGGGGTATTCCGGCCCACCACCGCGCCAAGTTTGACCCATTCCGGTGGAACAGGCGGCGCAGTGTCGAGGGCGTTTCAATACACCTTCGTGACCGCGTGGGGAGAGGAAAGCGCACCATCCCCGGCATCTGTCGTATACACAGGGAAAACGGATGGTACGTGGGCCATCGGCGCGACTACGGCGATGGATGTTGCCCCGTTGAACAGTTACAACGTCACTGGCGTGGTATGGGGCGGCGGATACCTGACCTTCACCTGCACCAGCACCTTCGGGCTCAGGGCGAACGAGTATGTGACCAACACTCTGTTTGCCCCGGCTTCGCTGAACGGTGAGCAGTTGGTCTATGACGTACCAAGTTCGACGACATTCCGCGTGGCGATGACTGCCGATCCGACCGTCACAGACGGGGCAGGGACTGCCACCCGCGTTGCCCCGCACAATACCGCCAGCATGACCAAGCGCATCTACTGGACTGACAACGGATCGTACTGGCTGGTGAAAGAAAACGTCGCCGTGACGACC
>Ga0154825_1202_pt1 | contig 29734 bp, 37 predicted proteins | sample Rifle2008BG16ft_FD_116129 | JGI IMG/M metagenome (GOLD analysis project Ga0154825, IMG submission 116129) | Gallionellales bacterium RBG_16_57_15
CGCGAACGCGAGCGCGGCGCGCACCGGCCATTCGGTGCCGACGATGACGGCATACGGCTCGATCTCTTCCAGCGCCAGGTCGCGGGTATCGCCCAGCACCACGGTGACGATGCCGGCCTCGGCCATCAGGCGCATGAATTCCTGCGCGTGCGGCCAGGTCTTGGCCGGGCCGGAGCCGCAGGCGTTCAGCACCACCAGTGGGCCGGGCGGCAGCTTGGCGCGCACTTCGCGCGCCCAGGCCGTCTCGGCGGCGGACGGGTAGAACTTCTGCCGGAACTCGTGCGGCAGATCCGCGTAGTCGTGGATCATCTCCAGATAATTGACGTTGGCGAAGCGGTGGCGCAGCTTCTGCGGCAGGAAGAACTCATTGCTGGACGGATGGAACAGCAGGCGCTGCTCGACGCTGCCGACCAGGTTGATCCACTTATCAAACTTGGCCGCCTGCAAAGCCCAGAACTGCAGCAGCTCATCGTCGGTCATCACGCCGTCGGGCAGGCTCACGATGCGGTCGATATTCGGGTCGTGGCGCAGCATCTCCTCGCCGGTGTGCGCGGCAAAGACGGTGACGTGGTACCCCTGTTCCTTGAGCAGCGCGCACGGGCTGGATGCCCACAGCGCGTCGCCCTTGGCGCCGATGCGCACCATGCCGGCGGTCTGCGCCGGCCTGGGCAGGTCGTAGCTGTGAAGCTGGCCGTGCCCGGCGGATTTTTTCTGCCAGACCTGCAGGAATGAATACTCGTTGCCACCATCGCGAACTTCGTTGACCAGCAGATCATGGTCGGGCGCGAGGCCGCTCATCGCGGCGATGATGTCCGTTGGCAGAAAATCGTGCTTGTGGTCCGGATTTGCGCCCGGTTCGCCGATGTTGGGGTAGAGGTCGCGGTGCGGCAGGTACAGCACCAGGTAGCCGCCGGTCTTGACCAGCCGCCACCATTCGGCCAGCGCGGCGCGCCAGTTCTCGATGTGCTCCAGCGTGTGCGCGCTGAACACCGAGTCGGCGCTGCCATCCGCGAACAGGTGCAGGCGCTCGGCGCTGTTGACGATGATGTCCGGCTTCATCGGCGTGCCGAACAGTTCGGTGTCCTTGCCGGAGTCGATGCCAATCAGGTGCGGCCATACCTTCTTCGCGCCGCAGCCTATGTCGAGGCCGCCTCGAACAAGATACTGTAATACCTCGAAGCGGACCTTGTCCGACTCGAAGCCGTTTGATGTGTTGATATCCCAATTCATGTGTTCCACCAGTGCCAGATCGGGAAAGGCACCGGCGCCTTTTCGGGTGCCGGTGCTTTCTTTTCTGCCTGGTGCTGCTTCTTCATCAGCCTGCGAGCAGGTCAACGATGTCGCTGGTGGTGGCCGGCTGCCGGTGCTGCATGTCGGCAAACTGGTTCAGCGTGATCTTGACCTGGCCGGTGTCGGCCTTGGTGTACGGATCAACCGTGACATCGGGCGCGCCGAACAGGCCGAGCGTCACCATGCTCCAGTCGGAACCGAAGAACGCAGCCGAGCAGACCGCGGTGGAAGTACCCTTGGTCAGGTTGCTCGGCACGTTGTTGGTCACCGCGGCGCGATAGCCATTCAGCGGCTGCGCGCCGTTCTGCCAGATGAACGGCAGGTTGGTGGCGAACTGCGTCTGCTTGAGCTTGCCGCGCGTCCTGGTGTTCAGCAGATAACCCGCGACGCGATCCGGCTCGGCATTGGCGTTGGTGCAGGCCGACTCCAGATCCACGAAGTGCGACCAGGCCGGCGCCAGGCCGTTGGTGCCGCCGACCACGGTGCCGATGCCGGTGACGTTGCGCAGTCCCTTGATCTCGGCGCCGGTGCCGGCTCCGTTGATGATCTGGTTCTCCAGCAGCACGGCGGCGCCGGTGATCAGGTCGTCGCGCAGCAGGTTCTCCAGCGCCAGCGCGGACTGGATCAGCGCCTGCTTGGATACCTCGGTGAACGCGCTGATGCGCTTGGGCGACAGCGTGGCCTTGGTGGTCAGCGGATTGGTCTCGGAACCGGAGCCGATTTCCGTCAGCATGCCCAGCGTGCCGGCGGTGCTCTTGCGCGGCAGGTCCACGTTGCCGGTCAGCCCGGCCAGCATGGTGATGCCGAGCTGGCCCATCACCATGCTGTTACGCAGCGCGTCGGTGAACATGTCGGCGCGCAGCCCGGTGGCAACCAGGTTGCCGGCCTCGGTGCCGGTGCCCACGTTGAAATCACGCTTGAACGAATCGAACGGCACGAAGAAGCCCTCGGGCGACTTGCCCATGATCTTCTCGACGGCGCGCGAACATTCCAGCTCCAGCCCGGCGTCCTTCCAGTTGCCGGTCATTTGCGCGATGATCGCGCGGCCGAAGCTGTAGCGCTTGATCTCGCTGCCGCTCATGCCGATGTGCAACTGGCTGGTGTCGGTGTGCTTCGACTCCATCTTCTGGATGATGAGGTCCTTGAAGGCCTCGACGGCGGTGCCGTTGCGCATCGCGGCCTGGATATCTTTCTGGTCCAGCCATTTGGCATAATGCTCCGCCAGCAACAGGATGCCGTCGCGGCGTTCGATCTCCAGCTCGGCTGGCGTTTTTTGAATAGGGTCGGACATTTTTTTCTCCTGAAAAATAATAGATGCCGGCGCCGGAATGGCGGCAGCGGGTGCGGCAATGACGGGTGCGGGTGCTGCAGGTGCGGGGTCTTTCTCAGCGCCAGCCGAGCGGCCGATCCCGACAGTGGTGTCCGCCGGCACCGGCACGATGGAGACCTCGAAAGGACACCACCGGGTGACGACGAACGTGGGCGGCTCGGCATCTTTACTGCGCGCGGCCGCCGGGCCGCTGCGGTAAAAATCCGCGCCGTGTTCCTTGAGCATGTCGCGCTCGAATTCTTCGCCGCTCATGCGGCGGATGACGGTCTCGCTGCCGTCGGCGGCTTTTTCGACTTCTTCGATCTCGTCGATGAAATAGCCGACCGAGATCAGCGTGCGGATCTCATCCTCGACATCGTTCCTGATCTCCTGGCCAAGCATCGACCGGGAGAACTTCACCGCCGAGCGCAGCTTCTTGTCGTCGCCCAGCCATGCTTTCTTGATCACGCCGATCTGCGTGGAGGGGTTGTGGTTCAGCAGCAGCGGGTGGCGGCCATCGGCGAGGCGCGACAGATCCACGGCGTCCGGCGCGTGGCGCAATATCTCGATGCCGAACCAGCGCTCGTAGGGCGCCTCGGAAGATACAGACATCTCGACCAGATCGGGCGAGTCGCCGGCGGCGCGGGTGGCGGATGCGGTGGTGGTGCGGGTGAGTTTCATCGCGTGTCTCCGTAGGGACGGGTTTATTGTACGGGCGGGTTTCAAACCCGCCCGTACAGATACGCGAAGAATGGGGGAATCAGGCGGAACTTGTTAAGGCAAAAAAGTTCCGGTTTTACAACACTACATCAGGCGCATCGCTCCAGGTCAAAACAACGAATTGCCAGTCCATCGCTGCCAGCCCTGCCGGAAGATCGCTGCTGCCGTCCTGATTTATTTCGATGCCGGTCAGGGTACCGGGCAGTTTTGCAATAACTCCCAGCCGGTCGTTCGCCGCGATGGCGACTTGCACTTCCTTGCATATCAGCTTGAGTTTATCCACCAGATCGGCGGATTGCTTGGCCAGCGCCTCGCAGCGCACGTTGATGATGCGGTGCTGCATGTAGGGTGCGCCCAGCACATCCTCCGAGATGATGGTTTCATTCTCGACATAGATGCGCAAGCAGGGAATATCCGCTGCGGCAAGCCGGCGGGTGCGGCTTTGGAATACCCTGGCGCCGGTGGTGGTCAGCCCGGTGGTTTGGGCGGCGAATGCTTCGCGGATCTGCCGGCGGACATGATTGGCGCTTACCGCGCCGCCGACTACACTGATCGTCTGCGCACTATCAACCTCAATGACCTGTCCGACCGCGACCGTCAACGCCCCAAGCACTGGGGCAACAGCCTGCGCTGAATCCGTCTCGCTTACCTGTGCCACAGATATTGTGATCGCCCCGGCGACAGCAGCGATCGCTTGCGCGCTATCCGTCTCAGCTGCCTGATTGACTGCAACAACCCCTGTGCCAGTGACGACGGTGATGCTTTGTGCTGCATCCGCCTCAGAGGTTTGCACTACCGAAATCGTGACTACGCCAACCTGCACGCCGATCACCTGCGCGACATCGGCTTCCGTCACCTGCCCGACAGTGACCGTTACCACACCAAGAGCCGGCACGATGATTTGCGCAGTGTCGTTCTCACTGGCCTGCCCCACAGCTATTGTGACTGCGCCTACCGATACGCCGATGATCTGTGCAGCATCAATTTCAGCAACCTGTGCTATCGAAATCGTCGTACCTTGCGTCGGCGTGATGATCTGCGCCGCATCAGCTTCCGAAGCCTGACCCAACCCAATGATGAGCGCGCCGACTATGACAGCAATGGCTTGGGCAACGTTGGTCTCGGAAGTCTGCGCAACGCCGATGGTTTGTCCGCCTGCTGCTGCATCCCCAAACGTCAGATACCCGTGCCACGCACCTGCTACACCGCCAGGATCATCAACGATAATCTGGAACCCGTCCGAGTTCATCGCGTTAATATCGAAGGCGGCCAGCAAGGCTCCTGCATTATCAGGGAAGCTCAGCACCTGGTCATACTGGATGGTATGGTTTAGCTCGGCGTTGCCGGTGCCGTTCTCATCCCACATGCCCATACTGCGGCGGCTGGTAGTAGAACTGCCACTACCTAAGCCCATCCTGTCTTCTGCTACGGAAGTGCCTGCGGTACTCTCAACAGATAAGCGCGCTATCAGCGACAAACCTTTCGGCGCAAATGCCAAACCACTGACAGTGGCTGTTGCATTGAGCGTGCTGCCATCTATCGTATAATTGCCGGCCTTCCAGCTGCCGCCCTTGATTGCAAGATAGATGCCGCAGCGAGTAGTGCTTGCGCGTGCTATCCAGTTAAGCCGGAAATTATCTGTGCCAAACTGCGTTAGCTGGGCGCGTGCATCAGGATTGCCACCGCCATTAGTGATGAATGACAGGCACTCACCGGTCTTGCAGTAGCCGTCCGTGTCCATCGTGGCGCTGGCTTCGTCACTGTTGCCAGTGATATGCACATTGTCTGCTGCACTGCCACTGCTGGCAAAGCCAACGGTCATACAGCTATCTATTTCGTTGGCTACGTTGATTACTCCGCCCCAACACCCTCCGAACATCACCACTTGGTCAGTTGCGGCAGCTACAAATCCGCTAACGGTGTAGTCCTGATTGCCAGTAGCTGCCGGTTCGAAAAAGTGCCCCGCTGCTGCTACCGTAATATCAGTACCGCCCCATGCTTCCCAAAATAATGTAATGTTGGCGGTAGCCTGTGTATCTATAATCAGTTGGAAGCCATCTGAATTGATGGCGTTGATGTCAAGTAATCCTGCAGTTCCCCCAGCATTGTTCAACAGAACGGCAACCGCAAGGTCAACTGGAACGGCAGCACAGGCGGCAGCAGTTGACGCATCTTGCGAATAGGTACCTACTGCCCTGCGATTGCTGGTAGAGGTTGCAAAGCCTACGCCGCGGCGGCCATGTGTGGCTTGCGATACTGCATCCGTGGCAGACGCCATACCCTGCCAGTAGAAGCGAATTGCCTTCGGCTGGAAGGATAGCCCGCTGACAGTGTAGGTTGCGCCCGCCGCATCAGCAGCGAGCCACTGTATCGCGCCGTGGGCGAATTCGAGAGCCATTAGATACCCAGTCGGGTTCTCACGTTTGCAGCTACATCATACGGCGGACACTTGGCATCCACCAGCAGCAGCACTTGGTCGATCTCCTGTAGCTTGAGTGCGCGGTCTGCCTTGTTAGTGGCCGTGCTACCAGTGGGTACAGTAGCAACCAGTGCTTGCGCCTCAGTAGCAGCAGCAGAATCCAGCGCCACTCCGTGACTGACGAACGCAATAGCAGCTTGCGCCTGCGCTCCGGTGAAGTTCCCCCGCGCCCACTCCGCCATGATGCTCTGAAAGGCGTGTATCTGTATCTTGGGTTCTTCGATACCCATCAAGCGTTCGATGAGTGCCATGTTAGCTCGCCTTGAAGAAGCCGTTCACACCAACGTCTGCAGTAATGTCCCCACCGTTCGGGGTCACAATGAAGTCGTGCCAGGTCATCGGTACAATGGCTGAATCCGCGCCGGTGGTGGAATCCGAGTCATAGCAAATACTGAGATCAGACCACGCGCCCGGAGACGCAGCAACCGCAGTCCACGTCTGGTCTGGGATGGTGATAAGCACCCAGTCGTTGGTGTCGTCCGGAGCGAAGGCCGCGATGTCGGCGTCCGTCAGCACCTTGCGCACATAGCCGGAATTGGTAGCCTCTGCGGTATTCACGTCGGACTCAAGATCGGCGTGCGTGTCCAGGTCTTTCAGCGTGGCGTCAGTCGCTGTGCTTAACCAAGCGGCAACAACCAGCACAGCGTTCGCGGGATCATTCAAGTCAACCCTGTTGTAGAGTTCTGCAACGCGCCCTTTACATCTGTTGAATAAGAAATCAGCCATGATTAGCCTCCAGTTTGCAGTCGTAGTAGTTTTGCATCGCGTAGCCGGATGGGTTTTCATGATCTGGTGACACCTTACCGGCGTGCTTCTCGGCCACATGCTTGCGTGCTGCTGAGCCGGTCGTGTCATCCGTTAGCTTCTCCCCGCAGTGGCGGCAGTAGCGTCCGGGAATCGCCAGCACCTTGAACACAACATCCCCGTCTTCGCCATGGATGATGACGTTGCCCTTGGCCACGGACAGCCATCCTTCCCCCTGCCCTTGCGCAATCAGCTTGGGCGAGAACTTCTGGTTCTCTGGAACACCATCCACCCTGACGACTTTCCTGAGCCTTAATTCGGACAGGTGGCCGCGTTTTATCAGTTCCGTAAACAACTCAGGAGCAGATATGGCTTCCGCAGGCTGTCCAGTAGCAATAGCCAGTGCGTCGAAGTCAGCAACGATCTTCTTCGCCGCCGGGGAGTTCAGCACCGTCGTCCGGTCAAGGACTTCACCCGATGGTGAAATCGGGTCATACAGTTTTTTCAGTTCCATTTTGTTTCTCCTTAAAAATTTACTGCGGATCGCCCGGTGTCCCAGGTTGCTGGGGTGCTGCGGCGGCGGGCGCCTTCGGCCTGATCCCCGCCGCGTCCATCGCATTCTGTTCGGCCTTGAGTTCGTCGAGGATGTCGTCGAATTCCCTGCCTTGCGCCGCCGCGATGTTGGTGCGGCTGTTGATGCCGAGATCGACCTGTTTCTGGCTGGCATCCACTTCCTTGCTCGGGTCCACCCAGCTCCAGCGGCGGCCCTGGAAGCGCGAGGCGGCGGCGAATTTCGGCCGCTTGTCGAACGGCAGTGCCTTGCCGCTGATGTCGAAGGTGATGTCGCCGCGCAGCATGGCGATCTCCAGCCATTTCTCATAGATCGGCTCGATCAGCACGGCGATGAACCAGTCCTGCAGCACCATCCATTGTTCGCGCTCGGCCAGCTCGGCGATGCGCGCGCTGCTGTAGTTCACGTCGGTCATGTCGCCGGACAGGTTGTGCGTGGCGACATCCAGCCCGGCGCTGATGCCGCGCATCGCGGCCTTGACGAAGCTCTCGAAATTAGCGTGCGGATATTCCGGGTTCCAGTTGCCGCTCTTGTATCCGGGCGGCAGTTCCATGATCTCGCCGGCCTCGACGTTCATCTGGATGGCGCCGCCGATCTGCGCGTCGCCCATACCGGCGGTGGCGTCGGGCGCTTCTTCGGAGCGCTCCAGCGTCATGATCTTGGATGCACCGATGCGCGCGGCGATCACCGCGGATTCGTTGAAGCCGTGCAACTGGTGGGCGCGCATCAGGATGGCGTGGAACCAGGTATAGCCGCGCACCTGTTCGGCGCGCTCGGGCAGGTAGACGTGGATGATGTCGCCGGCCGGGATGCGCTCGATCTTCTGTTCCGGCGAGCCGTAGCGGTCGCCGGGATGTTGGGTGTGTATCCAGTATGCAACGGCGCGGCCGCTGGCGTCGATCTCGACGCCCTGGCGCACCGCGCCGCTGGCAAGATTGAGGTTGATGTTTTCGGCCAGCCGGTCGGCTTCCAGCAGTTGCAGTGCGATGCCGTAGGGCAGCTTGCTGTCGCGGATGATGCGCACCAGCGCCTCTCCGTCGCGCGCGACGCTCTTGGCCACGATGCGCAGCAGGTGCGACAGCGGCCCGCGCCCGGTGATGTCGGCCTTTTTGCCAAAGCGCATCCAGTGGATCTCGATCACGTCATTGGCGGATTTGTCCAGCGTGGGCGATTTGGCCGGGTCGCGCAAATCTTTGTAGGCGCGCACCTGCAGCTTGGGGCCGGAATGCCCGACGATGTTGCTGGCCACCAGCGACAGGAAGCGCCTTCCGTATTCGTTGGATTGGGCGAGCTGCCTGGCGCGCGCCCGCATGATCACCAGCGAGGCGTCCAGGTCCAGGTTGACCGAGCCGGCCCAGGTAGACATGCTGGCGGCAAGGCGCCCGACTGCGCCGCCGGCGAATCCGGCGGAGTTGCCGCTGCCATAGGTGGCGGCATAATTGTCGCGCTTGCCGGGTTTTTTGAACCAGCCGCGCAGGGTGTCAATGATGCCCATGTGTGTGCCCCGTCTGTAAGTGATGTGCGTCCGCGCGCACCCTGTCCATGCCTAGATCCGGAACTGGATCTTGCGGCCGATGCCTTCGCCCTTGGCCATCGCCTCGGCGTTGGCCTGCGCGGCGATCTCGTTCTGGTAGCGGTTGCGCATCTTGACCAGCTCGGCGATCGGGATGTATTTCATGCGCCGCCCGGCGATCTCGTATTCGGCGACGGCGAGGTCGCGCGATTCCAGCCAGGCCTCGATCGCTTCCAGCATCTTGCGCGCGTGGCTGCGGTCGTCCAGCACCGGGGCGGCTGAGGTGCCGCTGCGGTAATCCGGGTCGATCGTGAGGCTGCCGGTGTCGACGGTGTATTTTTCCAATCCGGTGGCGATGTCCTGCACCCAGCCGATCCAGGTGTAAAGTCCGGCGGTGAGTGCGGCGGTGGTGGCGGCGGTGACGGTGATGGCGTGGTTGACGCCGGAGGCGGTGGCGGTGATCTCGAAGCCGGCGGCGGTGGGGTGCTTGAAGCGGTATTTGAGCGTCCACAGCGTGGCCGGATAATCATCGAGCGAGCGCGTCCACTTCCAGGTATCACCTGCGCGGGCGGAGGACGGCTCGTTGGTCGGGATGTCGGTCATGTGCCGCGCAAGGATGCGGCAGCAGTGCGGAACTTGTTAAGGCAAAAAAGTTCCGCCTTATCTTCCCCTCAATATCTTGCGCACCCCGCGCACCGTCAGCCCGGTGGCCAGCGCCATTTCCACCTGGGTGTGCTTGGCCAGTTTGGCGAGCTGCACCGCGCGGCGTTGCTTGGGCAGGCTGGCGACATAGACACGCTCGCCGCCGTAGGTCTGCCGCAGCCGCACCTCGATGGTCTGCGCCACACCGTCCGGCACCGCGATGCCGGCATCGCGCATCAGTTGGATCAGGTCATCTATCATCTGCCTCACCTCCGTCATGGTTATGAACCTATCCTGCCGAACCTGCGCAACTTGCGCCGCACCGGCGCAGGCGTCTGCACCTTCTGCTCCTCCCCTGACAAGGGGAGGCTGGGAGGGGTTTGCGGCTCCAGCAGCGCCGCCCGTCTGTCCCATTCGCCCGCCTTCCATTTGTGCAGGTACAGCTCCGGATGGTGCGAGGCCGCCACCGCCAGCACCCAGGTATCGAGCGGCTCGTTGCGCTTGCATTTCTTGATCTCCCAGCGGTTCTTGCGCGGGTTGAAGGTCTCGCTGACCAACCCGTCGTAGTACGCTGAATCGAGCTGGTTGGAAAAATGCACGTGCCGTTCGTCGGCGGGTTTGTCGTGGTCGCCGTTGAGCCGGTTGTAGAGCAGGTGCTTGGCGGTGTCCGCGCCGATCATGTACAGCGCGACGCCCTTTTTCTGCGTCACGCCGCGCCAGTTCACGTCCTGCTGCGAGGGTTTGCACAGGATCTGCCGGCCCGGTGTGGACGCGCCCTTGCAGGCGATGGCGCGGCGCACCTTGCGGCTACGCACGAACGCATACACCGCGTGGGTGTGGTGGCCGCCGGTGTCGATCGCGCAGGCCTCGCTGATGAGTTCCTTGCCCTGCGTGTTCCGGAAGCGCACCGCATTCACATATTCCGCCAGCGCCGCCCACAGTTCGTCGCCGGACGGATTGCCGGGCAGCACGTGGTAATCCAGCGTCCAGGTGCGGCCGTCCTTGCCGTGGCCGATCACCTGCATCTCCAGCCGGTTGTCCTGGGTGTCCACGCCGACGGTGAGTACCAGGCAGCCCGGCGGCACGGTGCGCAACTGATACGGCTCGGCGCGCGCCTCCAGCGCGTTGGCCTTGATGTCGTGCGAGCGGTCCGCCCAGGTCTCGCCCAGCCGCGTGTTGACGAAGCGCATCAGCTTGGCGTTGTCTTCCTGCGCGGCGATCCATTCCGCGGCCAGCTCGCGCCAGTTCAGCCCGAGGCCGACCGGCGAATAGATCGCGCTGCCGTGATAGCTGGGGTGCGGCGCATCGGGTGCGCTGACGATCCAGCGTGCCTGCCCCCCATATCCAACTTCCTTGAGCATTTCCTGTTTGTGGTATTCGGCGATCTCCGCGCCGCATTCCCGGCATACATACCAGGCGTCCACGATGCGCTTCGGGTTGTCCGGATGCTTCGACCATTTGACGTTGCCCCATACCAGCGGCTGCAGTTCGCCGCAATGAGGACACGGCACGTGATAGCGGCGCTTGTCGCCCGTCTCGAAATCTTCCTCGATGCGCGAAGCGTCTTTCATCGTCGGGCTGGACACAACGAACATCTTGCGGTCGTGGAAGGTGGTGAGCCGCACTTCCAGCAGCCCGAGCGGATCGCCCTGGGTGGTTTCCCAATCCCACTCGTCCACTTCGTCGGCCAGCGCGTAGCGCAGGCTGGACGATTTCAGTTCCGCCGTGCTGCCCGCGGTCTTGAAGTAGATGATCCCGCCGGTGAACTTCTTGCGCTGCGCGTTGTTGTCGCTGCTGTTGTTGTTGCGCTTGCTCAGCACCGCGCTGACCGCCGGCGTGTCGTTCGCCATCGGCTCGAATTTTTGCGACACCCAATCGTTGAGCGATTTTTCCGTCGGCATCACCACCGCCACCGGCCCCTTGGCGTGCGCCATGATGTAGCCCAGCCAGTTGCTGCCTGCCTCGGTTCCGGCGAACTGCGACGACTTCATCAACACCACTTTCTTCGCTGTGGAATGCTCGGATAACTGATCCATGATCTCGCGCAGGAATGGCACGCGCGAAGTTTTCCACGGCCCCGGCTCGGCGCTGCCCACCGTGGACAACACCCGGTTCGCGTCCGCCCATTCCGACACCGTCAGGAACGACTTCGGCTTCCAGCCGCGCTCGAAGGCGCGCAGCGCGAGGGGGCTAAGCGGGGCGCTCATCATTATCGCCAACAGAGGGCCCAGAATTTCCGTTAAGTTTTGGAGAAAGGGCCTTTATAAAATTGCTCTCCATTAAATCAAGAATTGACCGAGGAACTGGAATAAAGAAACATCTATCAAATTTCCCATCCTTGTTACGCAGGTGATCTCCAATTCTTGAAAGGGGATTTATCGACTGCCCAATATAAACAACCTCTTCCCCATCAATAAGAAAATAAATGCCTGATGAATGCAGCGGAAGTTCCGCAAGATTTTGCATATTGAGCAGACAATCATTAAGTAAAAATGCTATTTGCAGTGGAATTGGAATATCTTTTTCATTTATTTGATCCGCCAACAATTGTGCACGTCTCAAAGATAGGGTGGGCCAGTCGCCCAGGGTGATGATTTTGGTTTTGCCGGACTGTTTTCGGCGAATGATGAATGTCTTGCGTCCGGTGGTGCGGACACGCAGCCAGAGCGATGCACACACCCGACCATAAAGTCGGTTGTGCGTGGTTTTAATGCTTTAATATCTGACTCTGTCATGCGTCATCTATATTTTTTTTCGGACGGCCAGTGCGATGACCCTCAAGTTGAGGTGGAGCACGTGGTCTGTCTTGTGGTAAATTTTCAAGCCATTTTTCCAATACGCGCGTTAGGATCAATGTCCTATTACCATGCCTGCGAATAGGTAATATACCGGCGCGAATGGCGGTTTCAATCACGCTTTTCGATAACGATGTCAGTTGAGCCGCACCTTGTATTGAAACAGCTAAAGGCATAACGCTTTCAAGTTTCATTTTGATATTTCCTCTGTCTCAAATTTTTCGTCGTTCGCCGCAACCGCCCACTCTGGGTGGAAGAAAAAAACACCCGTCACCGGTAAAAACAAATCTCTCACCGGCCACCGGATGAGTATTATTTTTTCGTCCATGGCTCCTCCTTTTTCTCGCGCAACACCATCCGGTCCAGCGTGATGCCCTTCAACTCATCGAAGCCCGGCATGGCGGTGCCGACCTCGATGCCGTTCTCCGCCGCATGAAAAGTCTGCGCGCCCTCGATGCCGAGCCTGATCATCTCGTTCACACATTCCTTGCCGAATGTTTCACGGCAAACATCGATGAACGCGGCGGTCTCCGGCATCCTTTCGCGCAGCGGCTTGGCTTTGGTAGGGTGGGCTTCGCCCACCATGTCGGGCAAAGCCCGACCTACGGAGGCTGTCCCACTCATGGCAGGTGGCGCCGGTCGCGGCACGGCGCGCAGCTCCCGGCGATCAGCCGCCCCGACCATTCGCCGCACAGGTCGCAATCGATCTCGTCGGTCATGCTCCCTCCGTGTTTGTTAACCAGGCCAGCTCCCTGCCCGCCTGCCGGTGCATTTCGCCCATCAGCCCCACGATTTCCTGTTTCAAAATCGCCATGATCGCGTCAAAATCCTTGTTCACCAGCTGCGCAGCGACGCGGTGCGGCAGGTTTTCGATGCCCTGGCGCGCGAAGGCGACCACGTCGGCCAGCGCCTGCTCGACCTGGTCGCGGGCGATCAGCCCGCCGCGCATCACGTCGCGCTCCATTTCCGCCACGTCGGCCTGCGCCGCTTCCTTGCGGGTCTGGGCATCTACCCGCTTCTCGGAGGGCGCCGCAGGCGCTTCCTGCCCCTTTGCCGCCGCGTGGCGGGCCGCCACGTCGTCCCTGCCTCCCTCGGTCTCCGTCAGGCGCAATTTGCTGGCAACCACGTCAACCCGCGCGGCCTTGCCCGCGCCCACCATCACCAGCCTGCCGTGCTGCTTGAGCCGGGTGATGTGGCTCTTGTGCACGCCGATCAGGTCGGCGAACTCGGACTGGGTCTTGAGGATGGGGGCGGCGGGATTCATGCTTCAAAAACCCCACTACGCCAGCCACTACGGCAAAACGCCTCTTCACTACGCCTCAAAGCTTTATTACTACTCATACTACGGATACAACGGGAAGGTATCTGCGCGGGCGCGGGCGTGCCTAGGCGCATGTGCATGTGCGCATATACACGCGAGGAAATTGGCGTAGTGGCGTTGCAACCAACAACCGGCGCGGCTTTGAGGCGTAGTGGCTGGCGTAGTGGCTGGCGTAGTGGCTGGCGTAGTGGCTGGCGTAGTATTTTCACTCAAACTCCCCCGCTCTTGCGAAGATAAAAAAACATTCGGTGAGCCAGACGGCTTGTGTTTTGCCGGTTTTTAACGGGCATTTCTCCGAAGTTGACAGAAGTTCATCGGGAGGGATGACCATTTTGCGGCTTTTAGCAACCGAGCCGTTAAGTTGCTCATACGTCTGCAGCGGCTGTCCGGCCCGCCAGCGCGCCAGGTTGCGGATGGTGCCGATGAATTGCGCGATGGAGCGCGGCGATCGTTCGCCGCAATGTTCGCACCACTTGCGGTAGGTTGCGAACAGGTGGGAGCCCAGGCATGGGACGAGCGGCGCGTCCTTGACCTCTCCGCCGCACCAGTCCTGCAGGAAGTGCTGCACGCTGTCCAGGCTGACTTCGATCAGGTCTTGTTTTGCGCGGGTCATCGGCGGCTTGGTGTGTTCGTCGAAGGCGCCCAGGTCGATGTGCAGCAGGTGATAGTGCAGCGCGGCGATGCCGCCGGCGTTAAGTTCTTCGCGCACCTGTTGGTAGAATTCCTGGGTAAGTTTTTCCGGGGTGTGGATGACGGCATAGCGGCGGTCGTCCTTGTCCAGGATCAAGGGTTGGTATTCGTTGGCCAGGAAGACCAGGTTCACGTGATTGATCTCGTCGTGCGCGGCGACATTTTTGGGGTTGATGCGGATCGCCGTGCCGGTGACCAACCCCTTGAGTTTGTTTTTTGCGTGATACAGTTCGGCGCGGGCGACGACTTCGTCGGCGATCATGAACAGCTTTTTGCTGGCCCAATCGTTGAATTTGTCTTCCAGCGCGTCCTGGTCGATGATGCGTCCGTATTCGCCATAGATGCCCATCACCGCTTCGAAGAACAGGTTTTTGCCGGTGCCCTGCGGCCCGTGGAATACCAGCGCGGTCTTCATCTTCGCGCCGTGGTGCTGGATTGGGTAGGCGATCCACTTGAGCACCCAGTCGAGCGCGGCGCGATAGTTTTCCTCTTCACTGCACAAATATTCGATCAATTCCAACAGTCGGTTGCAACAGCCGCGCCGCGCCGTGGTTGGCCAGCCGCCATACATGTTGCAGGTGATGCGCTTGTCCACGCCGCCCGGATCAAATCCCACTTCATCAATGCGCACCACGCGCTTGAGCGCGCGCATGTCGCGCCAGCCGTGTTCCGGCAGGATGTCGAGCACGTCCGCCTTGGGCACCAGGTTGTGTTCCTGGTAATCGAACATCGTGCCCTTGCCGCCGAACACCAGCGCAAAGCGCTCGATGCCCTCATCGATGGTGAGCATGGATTTGAGTGCGCCGCGCTCTTCCCCACCCCCCTGCGGCTGGATCGCCCCGCGCGGCTTTGCATCGCACCATTTCATCTCGTCAAGCTTGGCGTTCACCTGATCAGCCAGCGTGAGGGGTAATCCGGTCATCACCAGCAGGTCGTTGAAGTCGGTGAGCTTCTTGCCGGCGCGGGCGTCTGCACCGGCAGCATCGAGCGGGAACGCCGGCTTGATCCAGGCGCTGCGCTCGATCTCGGCGCTGGCGTTCGCGGCAGCGGTGCAGCCGGGGTTGCCGGCGGTGAGGTAGTCGTCGTCCGCGCAGAACAGGATGCGCAGCATCGGGTAGGCCTTGGCCAGATCCCTGCCGGCCTTGGCCAGGTTGTTCGCGCTGAATGCGTATGCACACGTCTGCCCGGTGGCTTCGTGCAGGCTGGCCATCGTGGCGTAGCCTTCCCCGATCAGCACGATGCCGTCGCGCCGCACCGGCCCGATCAGCCCGAAGGTGCCGCCCATCGCCATGCCGCTCGGCCAGAATTCCTTGTCGCGCTCGATCTTGGCGCGCCGCGGATGGCCCTTGGCGTAGATGAACTGCAAGCCCTGGATGTTTCCCCTGGCGTCGTGCATCGGCACCACCAGCGCCCCGGACGCGGACTTGATGCGGAAAAAATTCGAGTCATCGATGCCGGCCAGGTTCATCTCGCCGAGATCCTCCGGCAGGATGCGCAGGCCGTGCGGTTTGATCTGCTTGAGCGTCAGGTAATCGTGCGCCTCGCACGGCGCGCATTTGTTCCACACCGCGCCCGCCCACTGCGCCGCCTTCTTGATCTCCGACCTGCGCACCTCCGCCAGCTTGCGCTCGGCCTCCTTGTGCGCGGCCTTGATCGCGGCGCGGTCCTCGGCGGTGAGCACCACCGCATCTTCCTTGTTGATCTCCAGCTTGGTGTAGCCGTCATCGTTGCCGTGCCACACGCCGAAGCAGCCGACGATGTAGATGTTGCCGGCCTTCGACTGCCACTCGCGCAGCTTCGTCCACCCGCGCCGCTCGCGATCCTCGCTCTCCACTTTCCAGCGCTGGATCCGCGCATCGAACGTCAGCGCCTTGTCCAGGATCAACCCAGCCGACTGCAACTGCGCCATCACATCGTCATAGTTCGCGTAGCTCATCGCGCCGTCCTCATCGCTTCATCCAGCGCGATCGGGAACTCCTTGCGGAATTCATCGTAGGCACGGTCCTCGGCGTACCCGTAAAAATCGAAGCGCATCTTGTAGGTCGGACGCTTGCCGACGAAGATCAGCACCGGCTTGACCGCAGATCCGCCGGCGCTCGAAAAAAAGAACCGCTGATATATCCCGGGCAGCAGCTTCCCAGCCTTGTTCTGCAGCGCGAAGTATTCGAACCCGAGCGTGCCTTTTTTCCTGCTGCCCTTGGCCAGCCGCGCCTTGGTCTTGTCGGCCATATTGGCCTTGTAGCCCTGCTCACCGAACGTCTGGAACCACGACAGTATCTGTATGATCTGCCCGGCGCTCATGTTCCCGTATTGGTCCAGCTTGGCGCCCTCGCCAGGCACGGCGGATTGGTTCGATCGCATTACCCCGGCATGGATCAGCGCGCGCTCGAAGCGCTTGAGCCGTCGCGGCCCGCCCTCGATCTCGGATGCCAGCACCTGCGCCACCGACACACCCTGCTTGTTGCCCCACTTGTCCAGGTCGATGGTCGCCTCCAGCTTGCGCTTCGTCGCCTTCGTGTAGCGCACCGCGCCGATCACCCACGGCGTCGGCCTGTCGAACACCCGCTCGATTTTCTTGCTGAGCAGCCCGGCAACCGCGTAAGCAGTCCGGTTCATCGCCTGCATCGTCGCGAACGGGATCTGCTCCTTCTCCAGCGCCGACAGATCGCGCGTCAATTCCTCGATGCCCAAAGTTTTAACGGTGATCTTCATGCAGGCCCGCCTGAGAATTGAATAGCCAGGCGCCGCGCGGTTGACTAAGCACAACCATCACACATTCCAGAAAATTCGAGGTGCGAATTACCCGTGGGGGGGAAAGGCAGGAAGGACCCGCGAACTGGTTGGTGTTGAGGTCTTGTTGTTGCGCGGTGGTGTGGGCGGTGCAACTGTGCGTGCTGCTGTCCCCTTGTTTAATCAATAGGGGAGCGGGGATAGTAGGCGTGTGCGGCGGCCGCGATGCGAGGCTTATCATGTGTTGGTCAGCCTTGCTTGAGCAACGTGGGCGCGTGCAGTACGGTGGAATGCAGCGAGTCCAGCGTATCGTGGGCGCGCTTGATCTGTGCGGTGACGGCGGCACGTTCGGCTTCGGTCAGCTTGCCGTCGGCGATGGCGGCACGGATGTGCTGTGCCACCCCGCCATGCTCGGCATCGGCAGACAGCACGGCATCGATGATGCTGGCCGCGTCGGGCAGCGCGATGCGCGCCAGGGTATAGCCGCGCTGCGCGGCGATCACCTGCAGGATGCGGTCATCGCCGGTGATCTCCATGATCGCCAGCGCCTCGCGCAGGTTCAGCTTGTGCGTGTCGGTGGTGGGGCACACCTTGTTGCGCAGCACTTGCGCGCCCATGCCCATCCTGCGTGCCAGCGCTTCGAGCCCGCCGGGCGCATCATGCGCGGTCTGGTGGATCGCAATGTCCAGTTGGTCCATGTTTGTCGTCTCCCTGATAAAACGTAGAACACTTGCTGCTGCGGTGTTACCTTGAAACCATGTGCTTCCCTACCCAAAACCGGAACGAAAAAAATGCCGCCCGGAGAGTGAGTCCGGACGGCACACAACGCCGCTTGCGCGGCCTTCGCTCAGGGAGGAGAAACGAAGAGGGTTGGAGGCGCGCATCATGCGGCCTCCGTAAAAGGCGGGCATCCGCGAGCGTGATAGGATGGAGTTCTCACACAACCGCCCACCACGAAAGGAATGCCCATGAACGATCCGAAATTCAAAGCAAATGCCGACACGATAAACGCCCCGGTCAATGGAATGGGCGCGCTAGTTTTCGCGCTAGTGAGACAGCTTTCACCAGAACAACAGAAAGCCTTTCAGAAAGACTTAATGGCTTTGTCGAACGCGCGAAACAAGATTGGCGACACCACTGCTGGTACGCTGATATTAGACTTGGCGTCATCAGCGGAGATTGCAGCCCGCCCAAACTAAAATCTCCATCCTGGAGAACGAATTTTCTGTTGTCGCACCATTCCATGTACTTTGCATACAGCCGCTCACCATTAACATCTTGGAGCAGATGCGACTCATCTGATTGTGCGGTCATATCAAGCGGCCTCCTGTTGGGGTTGGGGTGCTTTGCCGAATACATCTGGGCGCAACAACTTCAAATACATCACGCGCGCTGGCGGAATTCCGTCTTTACGCCATTGGGATACGGCCTGCGGAGAAATGTCACATATCCGCGCGACCTCATTTGTCCCACCAAATTTATCAATAACATCAGAATCGCTCATACCACGATTAAAGCATACTTTAAACAAACGAGTCAAGCACACTTTAAGATGGTGCGGATATGCTTATAAATATCATGAGTACATTAAAACACCGCGTTATAGAGGCGTTATCGGCTACAAAAGCACACGGACACGAAGTGGTCGATGTGGCGAATAAATGCAATGTGAGTGTGCAAGCTGTTTATGCTTGGCTCGATCCACTCGAACCAATGACTTGGCTGCGTGCTGATAGCATCCTTGGGCTCGCTGAACTTTCTGGTTTTAGTCCTTGGTATATCAATGACGGAGCTGGGGAAAAGATATTAAGCTATGCAAAAAACGAATTTCAAAAAACCACGCTCGCTATAATGGAGCCAATGGATATTAGAGACCAAGCAAAAATGCCCAAGTTTGGGCGTACGCTTACTGAACCAGACGAAGGCACCAACGGCAAGCAATAACGTAATACAATTGCAAATCCAGCTCAAGCTTAAACTCTAAGGGGTAGTCATGAATCTGATCAAATTCGCGGTATTCGCTATATTGTTTACTCTGGCGGGCTGCGCTGGTATGGAACCCGCAAAGGAATCAAGCATTGAAAGAGTAGTCGATGTCCCAGGGCATACAAAAGACCAGATTTATAACGCTACAAAAATCTGGATCGCCGAGACTTTTCATTCAGCCAAGGCGGTGATCGAAAACGACGACAAAGAGGCCGGAAGGATCATCGGCAACGGGCGTATTACATATCCATGCAGTGGGATAGGGTGCTTTGGGAAAGAAGGGTGGATGATCGGTTTTACAATGCGCGTGGATACCAAAGAACAAAAGTTCAAAATTACCTTTTCAAATATCACCTTTTCAATGCCTCCCAGCACGTATGTCCCATCAGGATTAGAACGTCCTGTCCTGCAAGCTGAATTAGATGATGCGCGACCCTCACTTATGGAGTTAGGCACGCAACTTCGCGCAGCTATTGATAAGGAACAGACTAAAGCGAATTGGTGAACTATGCCACTCCAACCCTGCCCGGATTGCAATCACAACGTCAGCCCGGATGCATCGTTTTGTCCAAACTGCGGTAAGCCTTTCGATGGAAATCCGATGATGGTTCTGGTCAAGGGCAACAAGTCCGGCATCGTGATCACCGACATACAGATGCAGTTCATGTCGATGGTGGAGTTCATGGTCAAAGCTGTGCTGGCCGCCATACCCGCGCTGCTCATCCTCGCCGTGATCGGCTTTGTCGTGACCCTTATTTTTTCGGCAATGCTCCGCATCGGGCATTGAGCCACCTCGACGACATCATTGAAATTACGCGCCGCAAGGGCGCGTATGAGGTGCACTACAATTCATTGATCCCGTTTTATTTCACGGGAAATGATGCTTTTGAACAGATACAAGCCTGGGCGGCGTCTCAAGGATTTCTCGCATTGCTTGACGATCAACTTCATTCTTGCACGTTTCAGGTGCTTGCCGGTCGACCCAAACAAATCCCGCCGCCTCAATAATCCTCCTAAGCTCAACTATATCGCCACGCTTGGCGGCTGCGGATAATTCTGCCTCGTAGGGTTTCATCTCCTCACAGATTTCCGGATTTTTCATCGCATACCTCCAATAATTGAACCGCAGGACACCCCTGCGGTTTTTATTATGCCACAAATTAAAGTATGCTTGACTAATTAAATTAAAGTGTGCTTTAATTCACCCATGCCTCAACGAGGCTAACAAAAACCCAGCAGCAGGCAGCACGAAACAGAACAGACGCAAGGTAGCTCAGTTGGTAGAGCAGCGGCTTCATACGCCGAATGTCGCAGGTTCAAGTCCTGCCCTTGCAACCAGGCAACCGCACTGCGCATCCGATCAATTTTCAAGGGGTTGTGAAGTGGCGCAGCGCGGGTGTGGTAGGGGCGGGTTTTTAACCCGCCCGAATCAAAGGGCCGGCAGGTTCCCAGCTTCACCTGCCGGTTCAGTGCGCGGTGCCGGGACGGGTGTTCCGGCAAGCGCGCACAACAGATTCTGGAACCAGGTAGGAGCCAGCTCGCTGGCGAATAAATCTTCGCGAGCAAGCTCGCTCCTACATAAACGGCGAGGAGAAGGCGATGGGAAGCTGGACGATCGGAATTATTTTGTGCGGCTACCTGGCGGTGTTGTTGTGGCTGGTTTTTTCAGGAAGGGTGCCGAACGATGACAAATGATATCCACATCACCGCCGACGAGCTTCATGATGCTTACCGCTTCGCACAGTTGCGCCGGATCGGCATCGGGTATGTGACGGCGATCACCGCGCCGGACATCCTGGCCGCGCTGCGCGGCACCGCGCTGATGATGAAACGGAAGAAACAGCAACACGGCACACCCGCGCCGGAGGGACTGAAATCATGAACCACTACCACGTCAAGATCACCGATGCGAACGGCACACACTGCTGGGGCATTATCGCCGCCAGCAGCGTCAAGGCCGCGCGCACCGCGCTGAATCTCGCCAGCATCAACGGGCCGTTCTTCATGGTCGCCAAATTGATTTGCCAAAGGGAGGCCGCATGATTGAACAATTCCACAAACAAGCCATCCTGCTGGCACTTAAAAAAATGATGGAAGGCAAACATTTTAATATCTGCACACTGGACCAAGCAATGGAGATCACCGGCGTGCGCTTAAACAGCAAGGATTCAGCGGCGCTCCGTGCCCTGCATTGTATTGACTGGGCAGACATGTCGCCCGAACTTCGCAGAATGGTGTTCGCCAAAATAATGGAGGTATTGCAACATGAGCCGGAATTCAATATGGAGTTGCTTGAGGCAGCAATTCAGCGACCCGGTGTTATGCGTTTGCTCAATTGATCGGTGCCGAATAGCAGTTGGTGCAATCTTGATAAAAAACCGCATGAGGCAGACGAATACGCCCTCGCAGCGCGTGATGATGGCAAAACTTTGCACCCGATTACAAACATATTTCTAGGAGCAACCATGAACCGCAGCAACCTGATACCGCGCCGTACCCATCGCCGCAATCCGTCCTGGCTGCTGCGCTGTGCGCGCTGCATCGGCAGGCTGCGCAAACTGGCGCTCGATTACCGGTTCTTCCGTTCGCGCGGCTTCACGCGCCGCTCGGCATTGTTCAACGCGCAAAACACCATCGCCCGCGGGCGACAATGAAATGAAAACGCTCCGGATCGCACTCATCCTTAGCGCCGTGATGGTTCCGGCGCAGGACTCGATACCGGAGGACGAATGGCACGGCTGGCAGCCGTGGATGTTCGGTGCGCCGTGCACGCTCAAGATCGATTTTGAGGACGGCGCGTGCATCAAGGTTGAAGTGGATAAAATCGATTGGAGCAGGAAAAAATGAAACTGAATCTCGGCATCCTCGCAGAACTCGACCACCGCGCGCTGACGATCCGCATCCCCTGGGCGTGGATCGGCATGGCCGGCATGATCTTTGGTCTGGCGCTTGCGATCGTCGCGTTCGCGCTGCTGCCGCCAGAGATCGGCAGCTACGGCCTGTTCATCACCGGCCTGGCCGGCGGGCTCGGCGGCGGGCACCTGGTGCGGCTGGAGATGATCACCGCCGCGTGGGTGCTGGAGGAGCGCAGAAAATCCAGTCCGGAAGACCGGGCGCTGTGGGAAGAAAGGGTCGGACGATGACCGAGCTCACCCTGTTCGCCAGCACCTTCGTCCTGGTGTTCGCGCTGGGCGCGCAATCGCTCAACGTCAACAACGGCCACTATGTCGCGGCGGCGGCCACCAGCTTCGTGATCGGCGGTGGCCAGATGGTGCTGTTCAAGCTGGCCCCGAACGCGAGCTGGAGCGAGATCGCCGCATTCCTCGCCGGCGGGCCGTTCGGCATCACCGCCAGCATGTGGGCGCACCCGAGGCTGGCGCGGGTTTTGAAGCGGAGCAAAACATCATGAATATCGCGCTGCGCGACAAAGTGCTGAAAGCGCTCAATGGCTCAATCGAGCGGCACCCCGTGGCGATGCAGACGCTGCGCAAGATCAGCGAGGACATTGCGGAGGACATCGACGAACTGGATAACCTGATCGACCAACTGACCCTCGATCGCGTCATCACTCGCCGTGCCGGATATCAAAACAGCGCAAAGGTGCTGTCCTTCTGGCTCGCCGGGAAAGTGGATGCGTTTGCACAACCTTCGAACCCGGTGCGGGCGGATTTGAAACCCGCACAACAAGTGAAGCCTAAAACTTCAATTCCAAAACAACCCCTCCAGGAGCAACCCATGAGCAAACACAATAATGTCGGCAGCGGCCAGATCATTACCGAAGCCGTCCTCGCCCATCCCGGGATCAATATAAACGAGCTGCATCGCGCGGTTAAAAAGCAGCTTCCGGACAGCACCGTGAAGCAGGTCTACAACATGACTTTTTATTTGCACAAACACCACAAGATCGAGCGGCGCGGCAAAGGACAGGCTGCGCTGATGTTTCCGGTCCCCGGAAAAACCTGCGCCGCCAAACCACCGGCGGTCAAAGCCATGAAGGCCAAAAATAAAAAAGCCGCCGGTCAGCAAGCCTGCCCCATGGCACAACCGCCATCGCCCGCGTTGCCTTTCGAAAAAACGAAGAACATCGCCGGCCGCCGCCTGCGCTTTGCGTTCGGCATCCACGAGGATGGGTCGGTTGCCATCCACAAGAACAACGTCTCGTTCGAGCTCAGCGCCTCCGAAGCGAATGCGTTGGCCTGTTTTTTAATCCCTGAACTATAAGGACCAGCCATGGACGCCCAAAACCTGACCGTCACCGTCACCAACCTCATCGCGCTGGATCTGCTCAGCCCGTCGCCCACCAACCCGCGCAAACGCTTCAATGAAGCCAAGCTCAACGAGCTGGCCGAATCGATCAAGACGCAGGGCATGCTGCAGCCGCTGTTGGTACGCGAGATCGGCACGGCACCGGCCAAGAGACCTGCTGCCGCCTGGCCATTCCCCGAGCCTTACACCCTGGCCGACAAACTCTATGCCGAGCGCATCCATGCCGGACAAGCCGAAATGCCCGCCGATATCGACAGTAAAAACATGGCCGGTGTCAAAGTTGCGCTCGCGGAGATCAAAAAAAACCAGAACCGCGAACAATCGGCCACGCACTACGAGATCGTCGCCGGCGAGCGCCGTTACCGAGCGGCCAAGCTGGCCGGGCTGACCGAGCTGCCCTGCTTCGTGCGCGAGCTCACCGATCTGCAGGTGTTGCATGCCCAGGTGATCGAGAACCTGCAGCGCGACGACCTGCATCCGCTGGAAGAAGCCGAGGGCTACCAGCGTCTGATCGAGCTGGGCAGCAAAGCCGAGGATCTCGGCACCGAGATCGGCAAGAGCCGCGCCTATGTCTATGCCCGGCTCAAGCTGCTGACACTCTGCAATGACGCGCGCAAGGCGTTCTATGACGGCCTGCTCGATGCTTCCCGCGCACTGTTGATCGCCCGCATCCCGACCGACAAATTGCAGTTGGAAGCGCTTAAAGCGATCACCCATCCGCGCTTCGGCGACGAGGCCATGTCATACCGCGAGGCCAAGCATCATATCCACGAACATTTCATGCTGGATCTCGCCAAGGCGCCCTGGTCGCCCAAGGATGCCGAGCTGTTGCCCAAGGCCGGCGCTTGCGCCACCTGCCCCAAGCTCACCGGCAACCAGCCGGATCTGTTCGACGACATGCAAAGTAAAAACGTCTGCACGGACACCGTTTGCTTCGGCCTTAAAAAAGTCGCCCACGTCCTGCTCATCCAGAAACAGGCCGCAGCCGACGGCCACAAGGTGATCGCCGGCAAGGAAGCGAAAAAGCTGATACCTCACCCGCATTATAGCAATTACAGCCTGAATCGCTCCTTGCAGCAGCAAGGCATGACCCTGTTGACCGAGGCCATCCCGAACGATCCCAAGGGCACCACCTGGGAAAAGGCGCTGATCAAGACCAAACTGCTCACCGCCCATGAGGGAAAACCGTCCGTGCAAAAGACCCTCATCGAAGATCCTCACCGCAATGGCGAGATCATCCAGGCCATCAGCATCGAGGCCGCCACCAAAGCGCTGCGCCAAGCGGGTTTCGAGATCAAGCTCAAGGGCGCCGCCTCGTCCGGATCGAAAGCCGACAAGCAGCGCCTGGAAAAAGAAAAAGCCGCCGTCGCGCCGGAGAACGCCTTCCGCACCAGACTGTTTGAAGAACTGCGCGCCAGCATCGCTGCCGATCTGGCCGCCGGCAAAATGCGTCCCGAACTTTTCCGCGTGCTGGCCGAGGATACATTCAATGGAGCGCGATATGACAACGACCTTGTCAAAGGCCTCATCGCCCGGCATGCGCCGGACCTGGCCGCACTACCCAACCATGACGCGCGTGCCGAGGCCTTCGAGAAAAGATTGCCGGATATGGACCCGAGCGAACACCTCCTGTTCGTGTTCGAGATGGAGATGGCATTCGAACTCGATGTCGATATCTGGGCGCTGAAAAGAGCAGATGGCAAGACACCGCAAACCATGCTGCGTATCGCCCAGATACAAGGCGTCGATGCCGAGGCAGTGCGGAATGCCGCGATCGCCGAGGTTAAGGCTGTTCAAAAAGCAGTCGCCAAACCTGCTTCTACCCCAACCGCTGCTGCGCCTGCAGCGAAAAAACCCGCGCCAAAAAAGAAAGCTGCGCAAGCAGCGGAGGCAACAGCGTGAAGGTCAAAAGCAGAAGAACCAGTAAGGTCGCCGGACTTCGTCCGGCGGTATTTGATGATGCCGCCATGGCGGCAACGCAGCCATGACCACAAAATCAGGCATCAACTGGACAAACACCACCTGGTCGCCGGTGACCGGCTGCACCAAGGTGTCCGAGGGCTGCAAGCACTGCTATGCCGAGCGCGAGGTGGAAACGCGCTGGTCGAAAAACCCAAAGAGCGTCTTCTTCGATCGTAAATTCACCGACGTACAAACGCATCCAGAGCAACTCTACAAACCGCTACACTGGAAAAACCCGCAACGCATCTTCGTCTGCCCACGCGCCGACCTGTTCCATGAAAGCGTGCCGGATGAATTTATTTCAGCAGTATTCGCAACGATCAAATGCTGTCAAGAGCATACGTTTCAAGTGTTGACAAAAAGACCTGAAAGAATGCTTAAGTGGGTAATGGAGAGGGATGAATTTTTTCGCGAAGTTGGTTATCCGCAAGGCTTCGCCGGGAGATATCCGAACGCCTGGCTGGGCGTCAGCATCGAAAATCAGGAAACCGCCGATCAGCGCATCCCGCTGTTGCTGCAAACGCCTGCAGCGGTGCGGTGGGTGAGTGCGGAGCCGTTGCTTGGTCCGGTTGATTTAATTGAAGGCATGGAGATGCGGGCGCCAGGTGCGCGTTTGAATGGATGGGCTTTAATTGATTGGGTTGTCTGCGGTGGCGAATCCGGCCCGCATGCGCGACCGATGCATCCGGACCAGGCGCGTACCTTGCGCGATCAATGCAAGGCCGCAGGCGTGCCATTCTTCTTCAAACAGTGGGGAGAGTGGATCCCGATGATGGGACACGCGCAGGGTATTCCTGTGTGCAGTAATAAAATTACCCTTGGCGATGGCACCATTATGGGATGGGCTGGAACAAAACGCGCCGGGCGGCGGCTCAATGGCGAGCTGCACGACGAATATCCGAAGAACGTCACATGCCCACCCTCGACCTGAAAACCGCCGCCGATCTGCTGCACTGCCACCCCGAAACCGTGCGGCAGATGGCCGACGCCGGCGACCTGCCCGCCGCCAAGGTGGGCAGGTCGTGGGTGTTCATCGAATTTGACCTGCTGGCATGGCTGCGCACACAATACGGCAGGGAGAAAAAACCATGTCGCTCTACAGGGATGAAAAAAGTCCGGTCTGGTATGTCAGCATCACGATCAAAGGACGCCGAGTTAGAAGAAGCACTGGGACTGCCATTAAACAGGAAGCCCAGCAGATCCACGACCAGCTTAAGGCTGATCTCTGGAAACAAAAGCACACCGGAATAACCTGGAAAAACGCCTGCGCCGACTGGCTCAACCACCAGCCGCGCAACGAATCCGACCGCTATCGCCTGCGCGCGCTGATCGCCTCGATCCCCGATGTCCCGCTGAACGAACTCACCGCAACGCTCATCCAGCCGCACCTCACCGGCGCACCGGCCACCTGGAACCGCACCGCCAACCTCGTCACCGCCATCCTCAACTTCGCCAAACGCCGTGGACACCTGGACACCGTGCCGATCATCGAGCGCAAGAAGATACCGCCCGCGCGCATCCGCTGGCTAACCCACGAAGAATGGCTGCGCCTCGATGCCCAACTCCCCCCGCACCTGCGATCGCTGGCCCGCTTCAGCCTCGCCACCGGCCTGCGCCAGGGCAACGCCACGCACCTCGAATGGTCGCAGGTGGACATGCGCAGAAAAGTCGCGTGGATCCACGCCGACCAGGCCAAAGCCGGCAAACCGATCGGCATCCCACTATCAGACGCCGCGATGGAAGTGTTGAATGGGCAGATCGGACAACATGACGCATGGGTGTTCCCATACAAGGACAAACCGCTCGGACAGATCAAAACGGCATGGGGGAAAGCGCTGAAACGCGCGGGGGTGAAAAACTTCCGCTGGCACGATCTGAGGCACACCTGGGCCACCTGGCACATTCAGGCGGGCACACCCCTGGAGGTGCTGCAGAAGCTCGGCGGATGGGCCAGCTACAGCATGGTGCTGCGCTATGCGCACCTCGCGCCGGATCACCTGGCTGGGTACGCGAATAATGCAAAACCGTATATCTCGGGAATAATCAGGTCAGAAACCGCCTGAAACCCAATAAACACGCAAACACCCCCGGCTTCACACGGCAGGGGTCACTGGTTCGAACCCAGTACCGCCCACCACCGACTAACGCGCGCCGTGCCGCTCGAGTTGCAACACCGTCGCGTCATCTTTATTTTTCCGTGCGAGCTTGAGCGCCTGCGAACTCGGAACAGCGCCGCGATCAAGCAGCAATTGCACCATCTGCGTGTCCCGGTTCATGACAGCCGCCATCAACGGGGTCAGGCCGCTGGAACCCGGCTTGTCCACCCAGCGGCCAAAGTCCAGCAACTGTTTGACTGCATCCCTGTCACTTCGCAATACAGCAGTCAGGATATCGTTGTATTTCGGTGTGATTATCCTTGGCTCCGCAGCAGCCACGCCGGACTCCGGAAGCACCGCAGGTAATGGCGGTGTTGTTTGCTGACTCCTGGCCGGTCTCGTTGGCGGCGTTTTAATCCTTGGCTTTTTCGGCGCAGATTTCCTCACGGCAGGCTTGGGCTTCACCGGTTCGGAAGCCGGTTCCAGGACCGGCTTGAGCAATTGAACCGGGGTAGCGATCGCCACATTGCCCGGCGTGGTGATGGCAGGCTGCTCTGGAGCAGTAGCCGGCGCGCCGGACACAGGCGCCGGAAGCTCTGATACAGCGGGAACAGCCGATGCTGCCTTTGGTCTTGGAGCAACCTTGGGCTTTGCACCAACCTTCACGGCTTGCTGCAACGCCACGGCGGACTCTTGTTCCATCTGCGGCAGGTACACATAGTAATAATAAGCGCCACCTCCGGCCAGGATGGCCAGACCGCCCGCTGCGATCGTCCTGATGGATATTCCACGAAGGTTGACCATGCGGATCACCTTTCGGCGTGCCGATGCAATCGCCGGCAAGGCCGTTGCATCAGCGTATGGTTGCGGGGTATGACTTCATCGCCGGCAGGAACAATTTCGTAAACGCTCATAAAGTATCCTTTGATTATTTCTGAGTCAGCTTCTGAATCACTTGCGCAAGCTACGCCGCAAACATCTAACGGTCAATATGCTGCCAGATGATCGCTGGCAAGTCTAACCGTAATATTACGAATCATTGATCAGCAACCCGGCAATATGTCCACCATCCCTTCCGGTGCTGTTATTTATCCGGTAGTGCGTGGTAGCTTGTATACGGTATCTCCATGCATTGACTGGCCGGAACAGCTGGAGGATACTGGGAATAGTAATTTTAACGAGAATTGTGAAAATGCACGATCAAAAATTGGATTCCTCTGTTCTTGTTCTTGCGCTGCTGCTCGCATTGTTTTCTTCGCCAACTCACTCGGCCCCACCTGCCACTCCGGGCGTCAAAGCCGTGGTGGCAAAAGTCGGCGAGAGACCGATCACCCGCGAAGATATCTTGCATACGATGCAGATCGAAAAATTCTACAAATCACCCGAATTGTCAGAAGCAGACGCTTTGGTCATCATCATGCAGGATGCCATCGCGCACGAAGTCGCACACTCGGTCGGTGTGTACGTCACCCCGCGAGAAACACCGGTGAATTTCCCCTTCGTCAAACAATTCACCCCCCCGGGCGGGGAAGACTTCAAGTCACAAGAAACTCTTCCGCCTCAAGAACAAGCCTTTCACGTTAACGATACTGCTTATGCACAACTCTACGTCGTCCCAAAAATAATCAACCGCAAGCTGCGCCGTTATTTCAACACTACAGCAGACATCCATACTGCCGAACGGGCGCGCATCGAACAAGCCCAACGGTTGGTCATCTCCGGCAAAAGTTTTGCCGATGCCGCAAACGCGACCGGGCTGATGACCGCACGGCTTGAATTGGAAAGCAAAGCAATTGAAGTGCCTGCCGCAATGATATCGAGCTTGCAGATCAGCCGGTATCTACCCCAAAACGACCCGATTTTCGATATCCTGAACCAACTTGCACCGGGTGCGATTCATCCCAATACCGTCGAGGATGACGACGGCTATCGCGTGCTGCGCCTGATAGCCCGCAACGACCAGAAATATACCATCGAGATCATTGAAGCGGCCAAGTCACAGTATGATACTTGGCTCAGGAAACGCGCCAGGGCGCTGCGCATCACGATCAGCGATGACGCGCTCAAGCGTGATATCAAACGGGACTATCCTGACATTGACTGGGTTAAACGGCTGTAGTGCCATGTAACACTTTAATCTTCGCAAACAAACCCCTCCAAACCTCCCCTTGTCAGGGGAGGCTTAAAGGCTTCCCCCTGAGAAGGGGGGACTGAAGGGGGTTGGTTTAAGGTGTTACTGTGTTCTAGCAGCCTGTCGGACTTACCGGGAATCCAGCAAAACATCCAGCCACTCCTTCCAGCGCCGGTATTTTTCAGGTAGTGCCGGTGCGTCGAGCGTTGCCGATATCTTTTTGCTTTCCCTGCAACATGCCGGCGCCATTCCGGCTGCAAGCAGCGCAGCACCTCGCAGGCTGGAATCAACCTGCGTCAAACAGTGGACATCGAATGGCACGCATTGGGCGATGCCCTGTTGCAAGCAAGCCGATTCGGATAATCCACCCGAGAGAAAGACGCGTTCGATGGCGGACTCGCGGTGAAAGTCTTCCAGTATCCGCGCCACGCGGAAAATAACGGCCTCCAGCAACAAAGCTGCGATGCGGCGTTGCGGCAAATGATCGAC
>Ga0154825_1071_pt1 | contig 18830 bp, 5 predicted proteins | sample Rifle2008BG16ft_FD_116129 | JGI IMG/M metagenome (GOLD analysis project Ga0154825, IMG submission 116129) | Gallionellales bacterium RBG_16_57_15
TGCATGACGCACCGCGTTTGGAACCGTGGTCTGGTAGCGGTCGGTCAATGTGGATTCGAGTTTGAGTGTGTGAGCCATGGCGGGTTTCCTCTAATAAAATATTGAGCGCTTATGGTAATGCGAATGCATTGTCGTGTCAAATAATAACAAATGAGTTGTCGCGAGCTTTTGATCTGTCCGGTTTTGTAGCACGCAATCTGTCCGGTTGTCATATCGCCCGAGGAGGGCGATATGAAGCCGACAAAAGTGCTAGCGACAACTACATTTGGGAGTTGATATATGAATCCCTTACTCATAGCATGCCTATGCTAAAATTTACCTGACTCGCGCTACAAAACAGCACTACATAAAAACCCGCGCGACACAAAATCCAAAAGACACGACGCATTGCCGAATATCCGCTCAGGGGGTGATATGGTGTGGTTGATTGTTTCGCTGATTTCAAACCTGTCCACATTTGCGGGTCGATGTCTTACGTGGTTTAACCAGGCAGTAGCACCTGCATTGCTCATCCGGCATCTCTTGCATTGGCTCCTTAACTCATCGCACTACCGCCGCAGCTACAAACTCTCGCACCAAACCGGCAACAACCACCGCCACTCCAAACAAAAACCCGAATGGCTCAAACACGAAATCATCCGCCTCAAAGCCATCATGCCCCAAGCAGGCTGCCGCACCATCGCCGACATCTGCAACCGTCGTTTTGCCGTGTCCCGCAACATCACCGTCGGCAAAACCTGGGCGCATCAAATCTTGCAACAGCACCAATATGAAATCCAGAACCTGCGCCGCAACCTCAAACACGCCAAACCAAAAAACGTCCTACGCAACTTCATCTGGGGAATAGACCTCACCGGCAAGACCGATACCAATGGCAAGCTTCATGCGTTGTTCGGTATCCTGGATCACGGCAGCAGAGTACTGCTGCACCTGCAAGCACTGCACGATAAAACTTCGCATACCTTACTCGCCTGCTTGAGTGAAATTATCCGCACTTATGGCAAACCCAAAATCATCCGCACCGACAACGAAGCCATCTTCACCTCCCGTATCTTCCGTCGCGGACTAAAACTGCTCGGCATCCGCCACCAACGCACCGACCCCGGATGCCCTTGGCAAAATGGCAGAATCGAACGATTCTTCGGCACACTCAAACAAAAGCTCGACCAATGGCAAGTGCCAAACTTCGCGCAACTCAACCGCGACCTCAGTGTGTTTAGCTACTGGTACAACCGCATCCGACCGCACCAAAACCTCAACGGTAAAACTCCGGCAGAGACTTGGAGTGGGATCAATCCGTTTGCGAAACCGCCAAAACAGGAATACTGGTTCGAAGCATGGGACGGACTACTGGCGGGATATGACTTGAGGTATTAGCAGCTGCCATTCTCGCGGATGCGGGAATCCAGAAAAAGAAGATTGGGACAGCAAACGCACTGTCCGCAACTAAACGCGCCTGTAGCGTGGGATGGCAGCGTGAACTGGAAAAAATTGAGAGCAGTTTGTATTGCGCGCAAGAATTTTGAGAAAAGTAGGGAACAGAAACACCAAAAAATTGATTTGGAGGAAAAAAATGAAGATATTTTTACACGGAATGGTATCGCGGACATGCGGACGGGACACCGGCAACGACCACATCCTGAGTTATGGCGGCGACGATTTTATATGGGCCGCCAGAGGCGGGGACGACCTCATCGAAACGGGCGCCGGACAAGACAAGGTCATTGACCTTGGCGGCGCCAACGTCATCATCGGCGGGGCGGACGGCGACATATTGATAAGTGGCACCGGTAACGACCGCATTTACGCCGACACACAGATTGATATTGCCACCGCTATCGCGCAAGGCAACAACCAGACCGGCACTGGCTTGAAAGGTGACTGGCTGACCGGTGGCAGCGGCGACGACACGCTCGTCGGCAGCAATGCCAATGACGTTCTGATGGGCGGTGCCGGGACGGATCTGCTGATCGGCGGAGCGGGCGGCGACGACATCGCAGGCGATGGCGGCTATGAAGCGCAGGATTTTACCTGGACGGTATATGACACACCAACACAGAGGGTGTTTTATGCGGCGATTGGAGAGTGGGCGCCGGCGGGTGGCGCGGCGGACGTCATTTACGCGGGCGAAGGCGACGACCATGCCTGGGGCGGGATGGGCAACGACGTGATTTTTGGGGAAGGCGGCAACGACTATTTGGTGGGCGACGAAGGCAACGATTATCTGGATGGCGGGATAGGCACTGACACGCTGTATGGCGAAGCTGGCGATGCATCATCATCGGTGGCGCGGGAGCAGACACCCTCTATGGCGGCACGGGCAGCGATATCTACATCTTTAACCGGGGCGACGGCGGCGACACGGTTTACGACACCAAAGCCGATAATAATATCTTCCGCTTTGGCGCAGGCATCAGCTCAAGCGACATCACCCTGAACTTGGGCTCGCTCAAACTCGACCTGGGCAATGGAGATGAAATCCATATCGAAAACTTCGACCGGAACGATGTTTTCAACAACTCCATCATCAGCAGCTATGAATTTGAAGACGGCACGACACTGACACACAACGAACTCCTCGCGCGCGGGTTCGACCTGAATGGCACAGAAGGTGACGATAGCATTATGGGCACCAATACCACACTGCTAGCATGGGAAAATGATAGGATGCTCGGCGCGGCGAACGATGGGGGCTATGCAAACACATTCGGGAGGAGATGGGCATGAGCAACGGACTGTTGAGGGTATTCAAGGCAATCGGATTGGTAGTGATTTTTGGGGTGAGCATGTGCGCCTGTGCCGGATTATCTGGTCACACGATGAACTGGAAAGAAGAAGTTAAATTGCACGATGGGCAGGTCATCATCTCGGAGCGTTTTTACAACCTGGGGGGCTATCCCGGGCTTGACGCACATGAGCGTGTTCCACTGGATGAAACCGTCACATTCAAATTGCCGAATGGCAAAAGCATTGTTTGGAAAAACGACTTCCGCGATTCAGTACCCGAACAAAACAGCCTTAACCACTTTCGCTTTGATATCGTCAACGGCGTGCCTTATCTCGCCACCTATCCGGCGGGCTGCATTGCCTACAACAAATGGGGCAGGCCGAATCCGCCGCAGGTGTTGTTCAAGTATGAGGGCGAACAGTGGAAGCGCATCGCCTTGGCCGAACTACCGCCAGAACTCATCGGCACAACAGCCAACGTCATCGTCGGCAGGCCCGCATCGAGCCTGCTGAAATCCTTCTACACAGTTGAAGGCGTGGATGCCAAGAACTATCCAATCAGCACGCCCGAATACAAAACCATCCTGCGCGAGCCGGTGAAGAATGGCGATGCGGTGACGAGTTGCCCTGATTTCAACTCGCCGCAATACAGAAGTTTCAAAGCCCCACTTCCAATGCGGCCACCTGAAAAATAAGTCGAACATCAATCAAGTGACCAACACCAATTAATGACTTGAAAGGTAATAAATCATGACTACTGCAATCGAATACGCCTTGATGGCAGGGGCGGCCTACATTTCTAACCGTGACCCGAAGAATCAATTGCCAAGCCCACAGGGATGGTTAGAGCTTGCGCACGTCCCTAACAATCCAGACTACCCGATGTTCACAGGCGCATCCGGTTTTGAAGCAGTATCTTTTCAAAACGTCGCCAACCCAAACGAAATCGTCATCTCCTTCGCCGGCACCGACTTCAGCAATGGCATAGCCTCCCTTTTCAACAGCGATTTCTGGAGCGGCAACATCCCGCTGATCACCGGCACGAGCGTCAACGGCGCCGATCAACTGGTGGACGCGGTGGAATACTACCTGCAAATCAAGGCCGCCAACCCTAATGCCACCATCACCCTGACCGGGCACAGCCTGGGCGGCGCACTCGCCGCGCTGGTCGGCGTGTTCTTCGGCGAGACCGCCTTCACCTTCGACCAGGTGCCCGCTGCCGCAACGGCCATGTTCGCCCCTGCGACCCTCCTGCGCGACACCCTGCTGGCCAGAGGCCACACTGCAACCGAACTCGCCCAGCTGAATGCCTACATTGCTGCTGCCGATCCGTTAAACATCGACCCGATTGCGGCGGACACACTGGCGGCACGCGAAGCCAGCGTCACCAACCTCAACGTGCAAGGCGAGGTAGCTAGCCTCATTCCATTAGCGTCGCGCATCGGTAGCGAAGCCAGCATTGGCAACGAAAGTCCTGGAGTGGGTTCGAGCGACCTGCACTCGATCGCACTGCTCACCACCTTCCTGCAAAGCAACCAGACGGCAGACCCCAACAAGTCGTTGAGCGACGTCACCTACAAGCTGACCGATTTGTTGAAGATGATTTTTGATAAAAACCTGTTTGCATCTGACCCGCTCAACAAAGATGCGCCAGTTGAAAACTTCCTCGAACGCCTGGTCAAACACGAAGCGGGCGTGCAAGGCACGATCACCGCCGACGCCATGGTCACCCGCTTCACCAGCGACCTGTGGAAACTCGCCCAAGACGGCGGCCTGACCATGACTGATTGGGCGCTGACTGGAATGGGCGTGCCCAACAACGTCAGCAAGACCCTGATCGCCTTCGCGATGCAGAAGTACTATGAAGAAAATCTCCCCGTCGGCACTACTCCCATTGAACTCTTCAGCCAAATAACAGGTGGCATCCGCTTCGACATAGCCGATGTCTCCACGACATTCGCCGCCGCCATTACAGCAAACGAAAAGCTCGACTTGAGCGATGCCAAAGGCTACCAATATTTCCAGCAATACTTGACCCAAACCGCTCCAGACTTCGGCGCGGGCGCAGTGCAATTCACCCCCGCCGAACGCACCCTCATCCAATCCATCCTCCCGCAACTGCGCGACTGGTACGTGCAGGCAGGTGCATCTGGCATGAACGCCACCGACACCATCAATAGAGGCGCCTTCATGCTGGGCGGCAACACCAGCGACGCACTGGTAGGAGGCACGGGAGCCGACCTGCTGGTGGGTAACGCCGGAGACGACGTACTGCAAGGCGGACTGGGTAACGACTTCTTGCTCGGCGGCACAGGCGTGGACACCTACCGCTACACCACCGGAGACGGCCTCGACACCATTCTTGATGCGGGTGGCCAGGGCAGCATCGTCGTTGACGGTATTGCCCTGGCCGGCGGCACTCAGTTTGGCGACAATCGCGTCCACCGCGACACCAGCGGGCACCTCTACGTCAATGCCGGTTCAAGCCTCATCATCGACAGCAACCTGCTGGTGCTGAACTACAACCCAGCGCTGGGCAACGGCATGGGCCTGACTCTGAATGGCCCGGTGGCCGATGTGAACCCCGTTACCACCCGCGACATTTACGGCGACCTTACACCGGATGGCACAGGCACCAAAGACGACCTGGGCAACCTCGTCACCAACGGCATTGCCGCCCCCGACCGCGCCGACACCCTCTACGACAGCGCCGGCAACGACCGCATCGTATCGGGCGGCGGCAACGACATCATCAGGGCTTCCAGAGGTGGGGACGACATCATCGACGCGGGTACCGGCAGGGACATCGTCGTTGACGACGGCGGCAACAACGTTATCATCGGCGGCGCGGACGCTGATGTATTGGTCGGCGGCATAAACAACGACCGAATCTATGCCGACATCCAGATTAGCGCGGCCGATGCCATCGTCGCGGGCAACCTTGCCGGAACCGGCATCAACCAGCAAGGCGACTGGCTGACAGGCGGCGCGGGTGATGACACCCTGATCGGCAGTGCCAGCAGCGATGTATTGATGAGCGGCGATGGTGCCGACCTGATCGCTGGCGGCGCGGGCGTTGACTACATATCGGGCGATTACAACTGGACACCGGTCTATCTCGATTGGACAGTGACCATCCAGCAGAATGGAGATCCCTTGGTGGGACCTGTCATCGACAACCGTCCTGCCACCGCAGGCGCGGCGGACGTCATCTATTCGGGCGAAGGCAACGACCATGTCTGGGGCGATTTCGGCAACGACGTCCTGTTCGGCGAAGGCGGCGTGGACAGGCTCTACGGCGGAGAAGGCAACGACATCCTGATCGGTGGAGAAGGAGACGATATTCTGGATGGCGGCACGGGAACCGACATTTACCTCTACAACCGGGGCGACGGTGCCGACACCATACTCGAAACCACGTCTGACAACATCCTGCGCTTTGGAAATGGTATCAGCTCAAGCGACATCACCCTGAGCCTGGGCTCGCTCAAACTCAATCTTGGCAATGGTGATGAAATACACATCGCAGGCTTCAATCAAAACGATGTTTTCAACAGCTCGTCCATCGGCAGCTATGAATTTGAAGACGGCACGACACTTAATCACAACGAGCTCCTCGCGCGCGGTTTCGACCTTGACGGCACTGCTGGTGCCGACATCCTTACCGGCACCAACACCACCGACCGCATCAACGGGTTGGGTGGGGATGACACCTTGCAGGGTGGCGCTGGAAGCGACACTTACCTGCTCAACCTGGGCGACGGACAAGACACCATCTTGGATAGCCCTGAACTGGCGGGAAATGTCATCCGCTTCGGTTCCGGAATCACCGCAGGGAACTCCCAGTTCTTCCAACAGAGTCAGCAGGGTGCAGACCTACTCATCAAGTACGGAACACAGGGAGACTCGGTTCTTGTACAAAACTTTGCCCCGAATGGCGTAACTGGCGAACAGGCGATCACGCAGTTTCAGTTTGCGGATGGCAGTCAGGGCTCTTATATGACCGACGGCCTTGGTAACGCCAACATGAAGGCTCTGGATGCCAATGGCCAGTTGGTAGCAGATTTCTGGCAGACACTCGGTGTTTATGGCAATGATACTTACCACGCCGACGGCTCCAGCACCGGTGCAAGCTTTTATACCAACGGCACCTCCAGCAACTACACCAACGACGGTCTCGGAAACACCATGGAGACCCGTTATCAGGACTACAACCAATCAATCAAGACCGGCGATAGCTGGGTCAATGCGGATGGCAGCTATGGCAGCAATGTTTATAACAGCGATGGCTCCAGCTCAGGCATCACCCATGCCGCCGATGGAAGCTACACCACCTATACGAACGATGGCCACGGTGACATAGGCACCCTGATTTATAACGCCCAAGGCGACAAAACTGGCGAGAATTGGGTCTTTGCCAATGGCAATTCCCGCATCGTTACCGACGATGGTCTGGGTAATGTCACTTCAACAATCTACGATGTCTCAAATACCAAGCTCAGTGACACATGGTCCAAGGCTGACGGTAGCTACGGTAGCGATACTTTTAATAGTGACGGAACCATTTATGGCATCACTCGATATGCTGATGGAACCGCAAATGCCTATACCAATGATGGTCAGGGCAAAGTCGTTACACAGAACTATAGCTGGAGTGGCGCCCTGACCGGCACCAATATCACCGAGACCAATGGCCTGCACAACGTCATCACGTCCTACGACAATGCCGCCGGCGTGAAAATCAGGGAAACCTGGATACACAGCGATGGCAGTTCGGGCAGCGACCTGGTCAGTACGCTGGATTATAACGGCGCGCTGAACCTGATGACTCAGGTCAGCAGCGCTTATCCGGAATTCACCGCCGGGACATACAGCTATGGGTCGTGGACAACCCCGGATGGGGCGAGCGGGGATTTTTTCGGCGGTTATGATGGATATGGCAGGCTCAGTTATGAAAATGAATTCCAGTTTCCTGCGCCATCCGGTTCGACATGGGGAACAGATGGAGGCAATTATGTCGGACTGAACAGCGATGGCTCTCTCCGCTATCTTGATAGCGAAATGTGGCTCTCCAACGATTCTTATATCTGGTATGAGGCCAGACCCGTATCCGTTTATTGGGGAAACATTCAGGTAAATGGAGTTGCGACAGTTGATTTCTGGACGAACAACGATGTGGACTTCCATGGAATCATGGGGGCGGACGGCGCCAAATATATCGATGCATCCGCTTATTACAATGGCATGTGGCACACCACCCTTCAACGGGTAGATACACCGCAGTCCACCATGACTGTGACTATGCAGGGCGCCAATGGCAGCTACAGTATTTTCAGGGACGATGGCCAAGGCAATATGGAGGTCGTGAGCTACGACGCGAACGGGGTCAAGCTGGACGAGATGTGGTTGCACAACGATGGTTCGCATGGCGTGGACACTTTCAACGCGGATGGCTCCATTACCGGGCAGAGCGTTAACCCGGATGGGACGGTCAGTTCCTACCGCGACGACGGGCAGGGCCATGTTGTGGAGACAAATTACCGGGGAGTGCAGGCGACCCTGCAAAACGCTCCTCTTCAAATTGCTCCACAGCCGGATATTGCGCCGCCGCCACAGCCGTCATCACTGAGTATTTCACCGGGTACGGGCAATACAAAGGCAACCACCACTGAAACCACCGTAACGAATAGCCAAGGCGACATAGTCAATATTCTGTTTGGGTCTGATGGCAGTATACGTTTTGTAACAAATAATAATTCTCGCATAACTATCCAGACTGACCCTTGGCTGGGTGCTGAGACCATGGTTGGTGGCATGAAAACCGGATGGTTGTACGACATTGCTGGTGTTCCAGCCAGTAGTTATAGCGATGATGGTCTCGGCACCGTGACCACTTATAACTACGACAACCAAGGGCATACAACTAGTTCCAGCGTGGCGTCGACAGATAGTCAGGGTGGCGTGTCTACCAACTACTACGATGCAACCGGCAACCTGACCGGCACCAGCACCAAGCTCACGACTGCCCCAGGGCAGGTGACTACCACGACCTACGATGCAAACCAGCAGCTCACCGGCAGCACCCTGGAAGTAACGGATGGGCTAAGCAATACAGTGACTTCGAACTACGATGCGGCGGGTGCGCTGCTTTCGTTTACTACCATGGTCGTCGCTAGTACCGGCGAAGTAGAGATTACATCCTACGATAGATTTGGTGTGGCTACTGGTGTCATCGTCACCAACACGGATAGCTCGGGCGTGATTACCACCAGTACCTTTGACGCTAGCGGGAAATATACCGGCTCGGTTATCGCGACACCGGATAGCGCAGGTTATTATACGACCAGTAAATACGATGCCACGGGCGCGCTGACTTTCTACGTCACGCTGACTCATAACGCCCAGCATGACACCATCTTCACTACCTTTGATGCGCAAGGCATCAGAATTCGAGACAACACGCTGTATGCATCAGGTGTCGAGATGAGCAACAGTTACAACACTGATGGCTCAATCGTCAGCACAACATATAACGCGGACAGAACTTACAGTATCTCGTCCAACGACGGTATGGGCAATGTGCTCACTGCTAATTACAGTGCGCAAGGTGTCAAGCTGGGTTCCGCGTGGGCACGAGCTGATGGCAGCACAGGTACGGATACATTTAATGCCGACGGCACGGTGAGCAGCACCGCCTCTTACGTTGATGGCACGTCCAGCACCAGTGTCAACAATGGCCAAGGGCAGATTACTACCCAGCATTATGCGCCGGATGGCGTGACTTCAACGGGAACCACTGTCTTCACAAATTCGCAAGGTAATTTGCTGACTATTAATTCCGATGCAGCCGGAAACAAGATCAGCAGCAATTGGGCAAATGCGGATGGTTCGTATGGCAAAGCTTTCTTCAATATAGACGGCTCCAGTATCGTCACAAGCAACAACCCGGATGGCAGTTACAGCAATTACGTTGACGATGGGCATGGCGGAACAGTCACGACCAATTACGATGCCAGCGGCCACAACACTACGGGAACAGGAGGCGACGGCGCCCTCTTCGGCGGTCAAGGCGCCGACATCCTGATCGGCGACACGGGAAATGACAGTTACTACGTGGACAACGCGGGCGACATCGTCACGGAAAATGCGAACGAGGGTGCCGACACCGTGTATTCCGCCATTACCTATACCCTATCAGGCAATGTCGAAAATCTGACCATGACCGGTGCGGCTGCCATCAACGGCACCGGCAACGCGCTGAACAACGCAATCACCGGCAACAGCGGCAACAACATCATCGATGGCGGCTTGGGCACAGACACCATGAGCGGCGGCGCTGGCAACGATACATACGTGGTGGACGTCGCGGGCGATATCATCACGGAAAATGCGAACGAGGGCACCGACACTGTGCAATCCGGCATCACCTACACGCTCGCCGGCAACTTCGAAAATCTCACGCTGACCGGAACAGCCAACCTCAACGGCACCGGCAACGCGCTGGACAATGTGATCACCGGCAACACCGGCAACAACATTCTGACCGGCCTGGCAGGCAACGACACGTTGAACGGCGGAACAGGCGTGGACACCATGCGGGGCGGGGTGGGCAACGACACCTATGTGGTGGACAACACGGGCGACATTGTCACGGAAAATGCGAACGAGGGCACCGACACCGTGCAATCCAGCATCAGTTACACCCTTGTTGCCAGTAACGTCGAAAATTTGACTCTGACCGGAACGGTTGCCATCAACGGCACCGGCAACGCGTTTAACAACGTGATCGTCGGCAACACCGGCAACAATATCATCGATGGCGGTCTGGGTACGGATACCATGAGTGGCGGCGCGGGCAACGATACCTATGTAGTTGATAACGCGGACGATGCGGTGACGGAAGCCTTGAACGAGGGCACCGATACCGTGCAAGCCGGCATCACCTACACGCTTGCCGGCAACTTCGAGAATCTCACACTGACCGGTACGGCCAACCTCAACGGTACCGGCAACGCGCTCGACAACATCATCACCGGCAACAGCGGCGCGAACCTGCTGACCGGCCTGGAAGGCAACGATACGCTGAACGGCGGAACAGGCGCAGACACCATGCTGGGCGGGGCCGGCAACGACACCTACGTGGTGGACAACGCAGGCGATATCGTCACGGAAAGTGCGAACGAGGGCACCGATCTTGTCCAGTCTTCCATCACCTACACACTCATCGGCAACTTCGAGAATCTAACGCTGACCGGAGGATTGGCTGCCATTAACGGCACCGGCAACGCGCTGGACAACATCATCACCGGCAACAATGGTGCGAACCTGCTGACCGGCTTGGAAGGCAACGACACCTACGTGGTGAACACAGGTGACATCGTCACGGAAAATGCGAACGAGGGCACCGACACCGTGCAATCCGCCAGCAGCCACACCCTTGCCAGCAATGTCGAGAACCTCACGCTGACCGGTGCGGCCAACTTCAACGGCACCGGTAACGCGCTGGACAACATCATCACCGGCAATGCGTCTGGGAACCAGCTGGTCGGCCTGGCAGGCAACGACACGCTAAATGGCGGAACAGGTGCAGACACTATGCTGGGCGGGGTGGGCGATGACACCTATGTGGTGGACAACGCGAGTGACATCGTCACGGAAAATGCGAATGAGGGCACCGACACCGTGCAATCCGGCATCACATATACCCTTGCCGGAAATGTCGAGAATCTGACCATGACCGGAACGGCTGTCATCAACGGCACCGGCAACGCACTCGACAACGTGATCGCCGGCAATACCGGCAACAATACCCTCAATGGCGGCTTGGGCGCGGACAGCTTGAGTGGCGGCGCTGGCAACGATACCTACATGGTGGACAATGCTGGTGATGTCGTCACGGAATATGCGAATGAGGGCACCGATCTTGTACAGTCTTCCATCACCTACGCACTCATCGGCAACATCGAGAATCTTACGCTGACCGGAACGGCTGCCATCAACGGCACCGGCAACGCGCTGGATAATGTGATTACCGGCAATAGCGGCAACAATATCCTGACCGGCCTGGAAGGCAACGATACCTATGTGGTACAAAACACTGCCGACATCGTCACGGAAAATGCGAATGAGGGCATCGATCTTATCAAATCTACCGTCTCCTACACGCTCTTCGATAATGTCGAGAATCTGACCCTGATCGGCACGGCTACCATCAACGGCACCGGCAATATATTGGACAACGTGATTATCGGCAATACCATGGACAATATTCTCAGCGGGCTTGCCGGCAACGACACGCTTACCGGCAATACGGGCAACGACACGCTGGACGGCGGGCTGGATGCCGACACGATGACAGGAGGCACGGGCGATGATACCTATGTGGTAGACAACATTGGCGACGTAGTGACCGAGGCGCTGAATTCGGGAACCGACCTGGTGCAATCCGGCATCACCTACACCCTTACCGGTAATGTCGAGAATCTGACCCTGACCGGAACGGATGCCGTCAATGGCACGGGCAACACGCTGAATAACGTCATCACGGGCAATGAGGCAGCAAATGTGCTTGATGGAGGCGCGGGCAACGACACGCTGAACGGCGGAGCAGGTGTGGACACCATGCTGGGCGGTGTCGGCAACGATACTTACGTTGTGGACAACGCGAGCGACATCGTCACGGAAAATACGAATGAGGGCATCGATACTGTACAGTCCGGATTCGATTACACCCTTGCCCTTGTCGGCAACATCGAGAATCTGACTCTTACTGGAACAACCGCCATCAACGGTACCGGCAACGCGCTGGACAACGTAATCACCGGCAATACCTCCAACAACGTCCTGAGCGGACTGGAAGGCAACGACACGTTAAACGGTGGAGCAGGTGCGGACACCATGCTGGGTGGGATCGGCAACGACATCTACGTGGTGGATGACGTGGGCGATATCGTTACGGAAAATGCGGACGAGGGGAGCGACACCGTGCAATCCGCTATCACCTACACTCTTGCCAGCACCGTCGAGAATCTGACCCTGACTGGTGCGCTAAATGGAGCGCCCTCCATCAACGGCACCGGTAACACGCTGGATAACTATATTTTAGGCAACAGCGGCAACAATATACTGATTGGTATGGAAGGCAGCGATACGCTGGACGGAAGCTACGGTGCGGACACCATGCTGGGTGGTGCGGGCGACGACACCTATGTGGTGAACACAGGCGACATCGTCACGGAAAATGCGAACGAGGGCACCGATCTTGTCTTGTCTTCCGTCAGCTACACGCTCGCCAGCAATGTCGAGAACCTCACGCTGACCGGTGCGGCCAACTACAACGGCACCGGCAACGCGCTGGATAACGTGATCATCGGCAACAGCGGTTACAACATCATTGATGGTGGTTTGGGTGCCGACACCATGATTGGCGGTTCAGGTTACTTGGATAGATACGTGGTGGACAACGTGGGTGATGTGGTGATAGAGGAGCTGAACGGAGGTGTTGATGTAGTCGAATCAAGCATAAGTTACACCTTGGGTGACAACCTGGAAGCGCTTGTCCTGACCGGATCAGAGGCGATCAATGCGACAGGAAATACTCTCAACAATTCGCTTACCGGCAATAGCGGCAACAACCTGATCGATGGTGGCGCAGGTGCTGACTCCATGTCAGGCGGCGCAGGTGACGATACTTACGTGATAGACAATGTTGGTGACACGGTGACAGAAGCGGCCATTGCGGGGAACGATACTGTGATCGCTTCAGTTAACTACACGTTGGCGAACAACATCGAGAATCTTAATCTTAGCGGGACGGCGAATATCAACGGTACGGGCAACGCGCTGGATAACCTCATCGTAGGCAACAGCGGCAACAACTCACTGACCGGTATGGAAGGCAACGATACACTGGATGGTGGTCTCGGCGCAGACTCGCTGGCAGGCGGGGCGGGGAACGACACATACGTGGTGGACAATGTTGCCGACGTGGTAGTTGAGGTGGCCAATGCCGGGATCGACACCATTCAGTCCAGCGTGAGCTACACTCTCTCCGACAATGTCGAGACCCTCAAGTTGACGGGTATTGCGGGCATCAATGCCACCGGCAATGCGCTCGACAATACCCTCACTGGCAATAACGGTGTGAACGCACTCGACGGCGGCGATGGCGCGGATACCCTGATCGGCGGTCAAGGCAACGACACACTGCTGGGAGGCGCGGGCAATGACCGTTACGTTTTCAATCTGGGCGATGGCTCGGACACCATCGTGGATATGCAGGGCAGCGACACGCTATACATCGGCGGCAACCTGACCGAAGCTGATCTGGAAGGCGCGCGCGATGGCGACAACATGATCGTCAAGGTGCTCGGCACGACTGACACCATCACACTGGCCAATTGGTTTGCACAGGGCGAAGGGGTGAATACCATCGAGTTTGGCGATGGCACCTACCTCGATCATGCCGGCATAGAAGGACTGATGAACCGTCCGCCGGTTGCCAACCCGGACACGATCACTGTATACGAAGACGGCGGCATGATGAATGTGCCGACAGCGTTATTGCTGGCGAATGACACCGACCCGAATGCCAATGACATCAACTCCGTCGTTTCCATTGGCGCATCCGCCATCGGCGCAACTGTCGTGCTGGAAAACGGGCAAGTCCAATACGACATCGGCAATCGCTACCAGGAACTGGGTGCAGGCCAGACAGTTGCGGACAGCTTCGGCTATACGATCAGCGACAGCAAGGGAGCGACAGCGAGCAGCGTGGTTAATGTCACCATCGTTGGTACCAACGACGCGCCTGTTACCGCAACACCGATCGCAGGTCAGCAAACGAATGAAGACGTAGCGTTCAGCTTCACTGTTCCGGCTGGCACGTTCACTGATATCGACACTGGCGATGTACTGACCTACACCGCCACGATGGCGGATGGTAGTGCGCTGCCGTCCTGGCTCACCTTCGACGCTGCTACACAAACCTTCAGCGGCACTCCGCTCAACGAGCATGTAGGCAACCTCAGCGTGCTGGTCACTGCGACGGATAGCGGCGGCCTCTCGGCTTCCAGCACCTTCGCGTTTGACGTGATCAACGTCAACGATACCCCGACCGCCAATGACGACACTGGTGCGGCGGTGGAAGACGGTGGCGCAGTGCTGCTGGATGCCGCCACCTTGCTGGCCAACGACACCGACCCGGATTCTATCCACGGCGACGTGATGCACATCGCAGGCGTGTCGCAAGCCGCCTCCGGCGCAGTTGTGTCCCTGGTTAATGGCAATGTGCAATACAACATCGACACCCTGTTCCAGTCCCTGGCACAAGGCCAGAGCGCGACCGATACCTTCAGCTACACCGTCAGCGACACGGCCGGTGCGACCAGCTCGGCTACCGTCACGATGACCATCACCGGCGTGAACGACGGCCCCGTCACCGTAGACGATGCAGCCAACGTGCAAGAAGACTTTACCCTGACTGCCATCGGCAACGTACTGACCAACGACAGCGATGTCGATCAAGGCTCCGTACTCACAGTCGCCAACGCGGGCACCTTGCAAGGCAATTACGGCAGCTTGGTGTTGAATGCGGATGGCAGCTACAGCTACGCACTGGACAACGCCTCGCTGGCTGTTCAGTCGCTGGCTGCCGGGCAAGTCGTCACCGAATCTTTCGCCTATCAGGCGTCGGATGGATTGGTCAGCACACCCTCAACCCTGACCGTCACCATCACCGGCACCAACGACGGTCCAGTGGCGCAGGACGATACCGCCACCGTCAATGAAGACAGCCTGCTCTCAATCCAAGCTGATGCCTTGTTGGTCAACGACACCGACGTGGACAGCGGCGACACCAGGACGCTTATCGGCGTGGATGTCACCTCCGCTCTGGGCGCGACCGTTTCTCTGTTGAACGGTCAAGTCGTGTACGACCATGGTGGAAGCTTCAACAGCCTGATGACAGGCCAGTCCGTGTCGGACAGTTTCACATACACGATGACCGACAGCGCGGGTGCCAACTCCACCGCGACCGTCAACGTCACCATCACCGGCGTCAACGACGGTCCGTCCGCCAACAATGACAGCGCGGCCACCGGCGAAGACACGGCACAGATCATCCTGAGTACAGCCAGCTTGCTGGCCAACGACACCGATCCGGACACAGGCGATGTCCTCTCCGTATCCGGATTCGAAACCGTCAGCGCGCTGGGCAACGCCATCAGCATGGATGCATCAGGCAACCTGGTGTTCGACATCGGCAACCGCTACCAATATCTGGCGCAGGGGCAAACCGTCGCCGACACCTTCAACTACACCATCACCGACACTGCCGGCGCGACCAGCACAGCCCAAGTGACCATGACCATCGCCGGTAACAACGATGCGCCGGTCACCGCAGACGATGCAGCGAGCGTGCAGGAAGACCTCAGCATCATGGCAACCGGCAACGTGTTTGCCAACGACACGGATGTGGATCAAGGCACTGCCCTTACAGTGGCAAACGCAGGTGTGTTCGCTGGTCAGTACGGCAGCTTGGTGCTGAATGCGGATGGCAGCTACAGCTATGCGCTGGACAACGCTTCGCTGTCCGTGCAATCGTTGGCTGTCGGGCAAACCGTCACAGAGGCCTTTGGCTATCAGGCATCGGACGGACTAGTCGCAATACCGTCAAACCTGACCGTCACCATCGCAGGCACCAACGATGCACCGCTGCTGGTCAATGCGCTGTCCGATCAAAACATGCATACAGGAGCAGTCTATAGTTATAGCAATTACACAAATTGCATGGATGCAATCAATGCTTTTGGAGATTTTGTTAATGAACTTTTCAATCAAAACACTGCTTTTAGTTATCAGGTTCCAGCCGATGCATTTGCCGATATTGATAACGGCGATAGCTTGGCTTATAGCGCCGCTCTTTCGGATGGCACCGCCTTGCCTTCATGGTTGGCTTTCGACCCGCTCTCCCGCACTTTTAGTAGCACGCCGCCCATAGGCAGTCCAGGCAACCTCGACATCCAGGTCGTTGCATCGGATATTACAGGTGCTACAGCAAGCGATGTTTTCCGGCTTACCCTCGGTGCAACCATCAACGGTGGCGATAATTTCGACATCCTGGTCGGCACATCTTTCGACGATACGCTGAATGGGGGTATGAGCTGGGATCTGATGGTCGGGGGTAGCGGCAATGATACCTATGTGGTCGACAACGCTTTCGATGTGGTGATCGAGTGCTCCAACAATGGTATCGACACAGTGCGAAGCATGGTCACATACACCTTGGGCGACAATCTGGAGAACCTTACCCTGACCGGCGCGTCCGCCATCAACGGTACGGGTAACACACTGGATAACGTGCTGGTTGGCAACTCGGCGATCAACACCCTGACCGGTGGCACCGGCAACGATTTGCTGAATGGAGGTCTGGGCAACGACATCCTAAAAGGTGACGCCGGTAATGACGTGCTGGAAGGTGCGGATGGCAACGATGCCCTGAGCGATACCGGCGGGAACAACCTGTTCAATGGCGGAGCCGGGGCGGACACCTTGACCGGCAATAGCGGCAACGAACTGTTCATCGGCGGCAGCGGCAACGACACCATCACCACCGGCACAGGCGCGGACATCATCGCGTTCAATCGCGGCGATGGCCAAGACAGCGTGGTGGCCAGCAAAGGCACAGACAACACCATTTCGTTGGGTGGCGGCATCGGCTACCAGAATCTGGCGCTGAGCAAATCAGGAAAGAACTTGATCCTCGATACCGGTAATGGTGATCAGATTACCCTGCAGGACTGGTTTACCGGTAACGCCAATCGCAGCGTGATAAATCTGCAGATCGTGCTGGACAACATGACCTACAACCCGGCCTCGCTGGATGCCCTGGTGAACCAGCAGGTGCAGCGTTTCGACTTTGCCGCATTGGCCAATGATTTCGATCAGGCCTTGGCGGCTGATCCAACCCTGACTGCTTGGAGCATGACGGACGCGTTGCTGACGACGCATCTGGCGGGCAGCGATACCGAAGCGCTGGGTGGTGATCTGGCGTACCAGTACAACCTGAACAACAGCCTGGCCGGTATCGGCGTGGTTCCGGCACAGGCGGTGCTGGGTGATGCCAATTTCGGTGTGATGCCGCAACTGCTGCAACCACTGGCCAGCTTGCAGACCGGGGCGGCAAGGTTGAGCTGATTCAATTTTCAAATCAAAAGTACCATATCGTAGGGTGCGTTCCACGCACCATAATCATTGGTGCGTGGAACGCACCCTACATAGTTGTTTTGAAATAACATCAAAATGTGGGAATGAATTTCGTGGGTTGAGTAACCCAGCAATTGCTGGTGTATCTCTGTTGGGTTATGGCCTTGGCCTAACCCAACCTGCAAAAACTGCACTTCCATTACCCCTCCCTTTCACAAAGGGAAAAGGATGGGGGATTGGGAAAAAATAAAATCAGGTTAAACAATGACAGCAAAATGGCACGACAAACTTCAGGCTGACGCTTACGACTTCGCGCCCGACATCCTGCGCTTGCAGCACCAGCCACCTTCACCCATGCCGCGTGCGGTGTTGTGGAGTCTGTTGGCACTGCTGTTTTGCCTGCTGCTTTGGACGATTTTTGGCAAGCTGGACATCATCGCGGTTGCTCAAGGCAAACTGGTTCCGCAAAGTTCGCTAAAGATCGTGCAGCCTGCCGAAGCCGGCATCGTCAAGGAGATTCTGGTCAACGAGGGCGACGAAGTGCATGCCGGACAGGTTCTGGCACGCATGGATGCCGAATTTTCCGATGCTGACGGGCGCACGTTGGGGAATGAATACCGCCTCAAGAGTCTGCAATTGCGCCGCATCGATGCCGAGCTGGCCGGTTCCCCACTAAAGCTGCTTCGTGGTGACCCACCCGAGTTGTTTGCCCAGGTGTATGCGCAGTATCTTGCCCGTCGTCAGACCTATGCAGATGCGCTGGCGACTGCACGAGCCCAGCATGACAGGGCCGAGCAGGATCTGCAGGGTGCGCTGGAGATCGAATCCAAGCTCAAGCAGACCGTGCCGTTATATCGCGAACAGGACGAAGCGTTTCAGAAGCTGGTGAAAGATGGCTT
>Ga0154825_1163_pt2 | contig 18061 bp, 15 predicted proteins | sample Rifle2008BG16ft_FD_116129 | JGI IMG/M metagenome (GOLD analysis project Ga0154825, IMG submission 116129) | Gallionellales bacterium RBG_16_57_15
GGTACTGTATGCCAGCACGGCATCGGATTTCTCCGGACTGCTCACCTCCACCACCAGGCGGCCGATATCGTGCAGTAAACCTGCGGTGAATGCCAGTTCGGCATCCTTGCCTAGCCCCCTGCGGCCTGCCAGCACCCGCGCACATACGCCGGCGCCGATACTGTGCTGCCAGAACAAACCATAATCGAAGCGGCCATGATCTCTGGGCGGGTATTGCCGGATCAGTCCCGCCGCGACCACCAGCGAACGGATATTGTGCAACCCCAGCAACACCACTGCATCGTGTATCGTGCCCACTTTGCTGGGAAAGCCGTAAAAAGCGGAATTGGCGACGCGCAGCACGCGCGTCACCATGCCCTGATCCAGGCTGATCTTGCCGGCGATTTCATCCACATCGGCATCCTGGCGCTCAAAGCTGGCCAGCGCCTCGGCCACTGCGGCTGACAGCGGCGGGAGGTGTTTCACATTCGCCAGCATTTGCTCCATGGCGGAATTATTCATCCCAGATTGTCCATTAGATTTGTAAAACCAATATCTTCAGCGTCCGAAGGACTTTTATGCAAGGCTATCGGGCGATGGTTGGCCATCGCGCAACAAGTTGCGCTCCTACAACGGTGTGACCTCCCTATTGAGGATTACATATTTGAAGACAGAGTCTCCACATCTCGTAGGTCGGGCTACGCCCGACGCGGCGGGCAAAGCCCGCCCTACGGTAAATCACTCAACAGTCATGAATTATGTAAATCTCAAGAATGGATAATCTGGGTTCATAATCCCCCCAGCCGATAGTCGCGTACGATCTCGCGCAATTTGCCCAGCAGCGGGTCGTCGCCGGCATGGCGGAACAGCACGGCCAGCCGCTGCTCGAAGGCCGCCGCCCGCTCTGCCCGCTGTTCCGGACTCAATGATTCCGCGATTTGCAATTGACCCACGCCGCGCCGCGCCAGTGCGGCGAGCGTATCCATGGAGAGCACGGCTCCGGCAGCCAGCAGCACGCTGCCATTGGCGGTGCACACATCGAGCGCGACCTGCATGCCCGGCCGGGCGTCTGTCAGATTGATGGTTTTATATTCCATGCCTTATCCTGTAGATGAGATCACCAGCACGTTCCTCTGACCTGCGACGTGCTGCCGATGCGATGGCCCCAGCCAGTAGCCCGGATGAAGCGAAGCGGAATCCGGGGAACAGTGGACGTACGCGAGAGCACCCCGGATTCCATTGCATTCCATCCAGGCTACGCTCGTTGATGCTTTTGTATATCCCATGCCTTATTCCCTGGGTGCGACAACCAATACCGTGCCTTTAGCCTGCGACAGACTTCCGATGCGATGGCACCATAATTCCAGGCGCATTCCGTTGCCTGCCTCAAATTCATGGTGCGTCTGCGTGCTGGAGTCGTCCAGGCATTTCAGCATTTCGGCAGGCAGACGCTCGGCAGCAGCATTGCCCTGCAAGGGGCCGTCGCCGGTATGCGCGAATATCCGGTTGGCGACGTGGTTGGCCACCGCGATCAGGCCATCCTCGCCCACGCCTACTACTCCTAGCGGCAACTGTTCAAGGATATCCTGCGAGACCTGCAGGATATTCAAATTGCGCAGCGCTTCCATGGATTTCGCATCAACACGCTCCTCGAGCTTGAGTTTGGCCTCTTCCAGCCGCTTGTTCGCCACCAGCAGCTCGGCTGTCAGGCGATCTCTTTCGCTGCTCAGTTCGAAATGCTCGAAGGCCTGCTGAATGTTGGCGCGCAGCAGGTCATCTTCCCAGGGTTTCGTCAGGAATTTATAGATCGCGCCCTGATTGATCGCATCGGTGATGAATTGCATATCGGCATAGCCGCTCAATATGATGCGTATCGTGTCAGGATAGGTATCCTTGACCTTGCTCAGGAACTCGGTGCCGGTCATTTCCGGCATGCGATGGTCTGAAACGATGACACCGACCGGATGCGCCGCCAATACCTCGAAACCCTGCCGGGCGCTGGTCGCGGTATAAATCTGGTAACCGTCGCGGCGCAACAGGCGTTTCAGCGCAGCCAGGATGCCTTCTTCATCATCGACCAGCAGCAAGTTCCGGCCCGGGCGCGCTTTCTGCGCCGCATCCGCCCCGGTAAATTCAAGGGGCGCCTTGTGAGTTGCGATTCCGGCATCGTCTATGCCGGTCTGAACGGATACGGATGTGGCCGAATTGTTCATGCGCCTCCCGGAAAAATTTACATCCAGCTACGGCAGTGTCGCGGCCGTTGCACAAAACAAATACGATAGTTAAACCCGGCCCTCGGGGCTGGCAACGGATACGCCTGTTCCTGCGGCTGCCAGTGCAATACTAATGGACAATCCGGGTTATATACAAATGCAATATGCTGCTGGCCGCATTTCAGGGTAAATTTGTTCCCGGCGAAAAATGCAGCTGCCCAAACCATCGCCACCAGCAGAAAAAGTTGCAGCTCCACCGAACTGCAACCAGAAGAAACCGCACACGGCGCTTGACGGCAAAACGCCAGATGGGTTCTACTTCGACAATCTGTCCGTACTGCTCTAAGCAGTATCAGGATTATCCGCAAGACCTCGACTTAAGGGATGGAAAATTCTGTCCAGTCAAGCGGTGCCATCTTTGATACCAGCAGGTGGATTTTTAGAAGTTCCAGAAATTCGGCCTTACCCAGTGAGGGATGACAATGCAAAGAACATTGCTGCTGGTTGACGATGAAGAAGACATCAGCGCCGCCCTGGCGCGTTTGTTGCGGCCCGATGGCTATACGATCCTGAGAGCCAGGAGCGGGAAGGAGGGGCTCGAATTATTGGCGCAGCATCATGAAGTCGGCGTTATCGTGTCTGATCAGCGTATGCCGGAAATGACGGGTGTGGAATTTTTAAGCCGTGCGAAAGAGCTCTATCCGAAAACGGTGCGCATGGTATTGAGCGGATATGCCGATCTGAATTCGGTTACCGAAGCCATCAATCGCGGCGCCATCTACAAATTCCTCACCAAGCCCTGGAACAACGATACGCTGTGCGCCAACGTGCTCGAGGCTTTCACGCATCACGAGCTGGTGCTGAAAAAAGAACGGCTGATGCAGGAAATTCAATCCGCCAACGACCTGCTGGCGCAGGTCAATCTGGAATGGGCAGCCGCCGCAGAGCAGAGGGACCGCCAGATCGAACGTATCTCCCATTACGACTCGCTGACCGGTTTGCCGAATCGCTCATTGTTCCTCGACAGACTGGAGCAGGAACTGGCGCATGCGCAGCGCGACGAACGTCTGGCGGCAGTCATATTCATCAATCTGGATCGTTTCAAACAGGTCAACGATTCATTCGGCCATCCGGTGGGAGACCAGCTGCTCCAGACAGTAGCGGAACGATTGTCAGGCCAGATGCGTGCCGGCGACACGGTGGCACGCATGGAGGGAGACGAATTCGGCTTCGTGCTGGCGGGACTCAGGGATGTGCGCGATGCGAGCGAGGTCGCACAGAAGGTCCTCGATGACCTCGCGCATAACGCCATATCGGTGGGCAACGATGAGGTGTATGTCACCGCCAGCATCGGCATCAGCATCTATCCTTTTGACGGGATGGGTTCAAGCGCCTTGATGAAAAATGCGGATGCCGCTCTCCACCATGCCAAGAGTGAGGGGAAGAGCAATTTCCAGTACTACACCGCAGAAATGAATGCTTCCGCCTGGCAGCGCCTGAAACTGGAAACGGATCTGCGCCGCGCCCTGGCCCGCGAGGAGTTCGTGCTGCATTACCAGCCCAAGGTCGATCTCGCCAGCGGCGGGATCATCGGCATGGAGGCGCTGCTGCGCTGGCAAAGCCCGGAGCGCGGCCTGGTGGCGCCTGGAGAATTCATTCCCCTGCTGGAAGAAACCGGATTGATCCTGCCGGTGGGAGAGTGGGTGCTGCGTGCGGCGTGCAAACAGGCGCGCGCATGGCAACAGCTCGGCCTTCCGGCGTTCCGGATCGCGGTCAATCTGTCGGCATTGCAGTTCAGGCAGCCCGACCTCGCCGGGGTCATCCTGGATATTTTCAGGGAATGCGGACTGGACCCAAGACTGGGAACGCTGGAGATGGAACTGACTGAAAGCCTGTTGATGAAGAACACGGAAAGGACGATCGCCACGTTGAACAGGCTGCATGAATTGGGCATTCAGTTTTCCATCGACGACTTCGGCACCGGTTACTCGAGCCTGAGTTATTTGAAGCGGTTTCCGATCAGCAGTCTCAAGATCGACCAGTCCTTTGTTCGTAATCTTCCTCATAACCACGATGATGCGGCGATCGTGGGTGCCATCATCGCCCTGGGGCACAGCCTGGGTTTGAAAGTGATCGCGGAGGGTGTGGAGACCATCGAGCAACTCGACTATCTGCGAACGATGAAATGCGATGAGATGCAAGGTTATTTATTCAGCCGCCCTGTCCCTGCCGAGAAAATGACGCAACTGCTGCAAAGCGGAGCAGGGCTGGATATGGTTACGGAGACATGAACCCGGATAATCCATTGGCCCGTCATTCCGGCCAGCAAGGATGATGCATGGCCGAACTCGACGAAACAGCGCGCAAGCTGACCATCAAGCTGGTCTATTACGGCCCGGCCATGAGCGGCAAGACCACAAACCTGATGAGTTTGCATGATCTGCTGTCCCCTGATCTGAAGGGCGAGATCATGACGCTGGAAACGCAAAACGACAGGACGTTGTTCTTCGATCTGTTGCCGCTGGGTTTCCGGACGCCTTCCGGCTGGCTGATCAAACTCAAGCTCTATACGGTTCCCGGGCAAGTGGTGCACGACGCAACGCGCAAGGCGGTGCTGTCGCGCGCGGACGGCGTGGTGTTCGTGGCGGATTCGCAGCGCTCGCAAGGGATCAATAACTCGGAGTCGTTTCAGAACCTGGAAGAGAATGTGCACCGCGTCGGCCTGAACTTCAAGAGTTTGCCACTGGTAGTGCAATTCAACAAACGCGATCTGCCCAATGTGCTGACCGAGGAGGAGATACGGGAACGCTGGTCTGCCGCGCCCTGGCCGCTGGTGATGGCTACCGCGCTGACGGGGTCGGGCGTGCGGGAAACCTTCGTCAGGCTGCTGGAAGCGGTCTACCCGGTGCTGGACAAGAGCTTCTCCATGCATGATGCCATCGGCGCCGATGCCCGGTCTTTTATCAATGCCGTGACAGGAGAGTCGTTTGGGAATCCGGTCTGAAGGATATGACAGCGCATTGAGTCTGCGCGAGCTGCTTTCCGGTGTTGCACCGGACAAGCTGCTCGCCGCGCTGACCGTACTGCTGGGCGCGCCAGCCCGGGTCGTGTCCGCCGATGGTGCCTGGGTGATGGGCGACAACCCTCCGCTGGCGGAGAGCGCGAGCCGGCTGCCGCTTGTCCACGATCTAGAAACAGCCGGTTATCTTGAAACCACTGCGAAGGATCAGGCGCGCATGCACGCCGCCACAGTCATGCTGGAATCGTTGATGCGATCCGGTGCGCGCTATTTCATGGCATCCGAGATGCATCTCGAAGTAGTTAAGGCAGACTACGAAGAATTACAGCGCAGACATGCGGCCTTGATGGCATCCGAGGCGCGCTACAAGGCACTGGCGGAGAAGCTCGAAGATCGCGTCAAGGAACAGGTGAACACCATCGCATCCGCCCATCGCCAGCTCTACCAGGCGGAAAAAATGGCCTCGGTCGGACAACTGGCGGCCGGCGTGGCGCACGAGATCAACAATCCTATCGGTTTCATCCGCAGCAATCTGGTCACGGCGCTATCCTATGTGCAGAAATTCTGGACCGTCGCCGACCCGGTCAAATCCAGTGGCGACACCGCTCTGATCGCTGCATGGCAGGCCGCCGACCTTGATTTCGTGCTGGGAGATTTTCCGTCGCTGTTGCAGGAAAGTGTGGATGGCGCCGACCGCGTGGCGCGCATCGTGTCTGATCTCAAGGGATTCTCCAATGTGGATCAGACCGGGGAGGAGACCGCCGATCTCAACGATTGCATCCGCTCCGCCTGCAATGTGGCCGCCAACCAGGTCAACAGCCGCGCCGACCTGAAGCTGACGCTGGGCGAACTGCCGCCGTTGCGCTGCAAGGCGGGACACCTGAGCCAGGTGTTCCTCAACCTGTTGCTCAATGCGGCGCAGGCGATGAAAGTGCGCGGCGAGATCCATATCCGGAGCGGCGTCGAAAATGGCCAGATCGTCATTCGCTTCGAAGATACCGGCAGCGGCATCCCGGCAGAAGTGTTGCCGCGCATCTTCGACCCGTTCTTCACCACCCGCGACGTGGGCTCCGGAACCGGGTTGGGGCTGACGGTGAGCCGCGATATCATCATTGCGCACGGCGGCAGTATCGAAGTGAGCAGCGAACCCGGTGTGGGCACGACCTTTACCATCCATTTACCGATCAACAAACCGTAGGGGCTGGATTCATCCCGCCCGACCCGGGCGCAATAAACCTTAAAAACGCTATGGCTTGAACTGAGGATTTCAGGATAAATTGTACCCCTGCATAAACTTTTAACAGGAAACAGAATGTCACAATATGCATCCTTGTTCACCGGCGCAGCATCGGCCGAAAATGCCCAAACGGCTGATCGCCAGGTCAATACCGCTTACCGCATCCTGCTGGTGGATGACGAGCCAAATGTACTCAGCGCATTGAAGCGCGTGTTCCGCCAGGAGAACTATGAGGTGGTAACAGTTCCCGGCGGTCAGGAGGCGCTGGCGCTGCTGCGCAAGGAACCGTTCCACCTGATGATCTCTGATTACATGATGCCGGGCATGACAGGCGCCGAGCTGCTGAAACAGGTCAAGGCGCTCAAGCCGGAGATCATCCGCATCATGCTGACCGGGCATGCCGACACCGGCGCGGTGATGGGCGCCATCAACGAAGGTGCGGTGTACAAGTTCATCCTCAAACCGTGGAACGACGATGATCTGCGCGTGACCGTCGCGCTGGCATTGGAGCAATATGACCTGATCCAGAAGAACAAGGTGCTGCAACAGGACAACGTTCAGAAATCCAGGGAGATCAGCGCACTCGCCAAGCTGACGGTCAGCAACCGCAGCCAACTGGCCATCATGCTCAACAAGAAGAATCTGTTGAGCAGCCAGCAGGTACAGGAATTGTACCGGCTGCAACAACAGAAAAAGGAACCCATCATCAAGCTGTTGCTGGAGCGCGATTGGGTGCCCGAGAAACTCATTCACGACATCCTGCGCAAGGAATTGCTGGTTGAAGAAGTCTCCCTGGCGGAATTTCAGGTCGATGCGGCGATCGCCTCGCTGATCCCGCGCAGTTTCTGCGAACGCCAATTGGTCGTTCCCCTGCGCCTGGAAGGCAAGCGTTTGCTGCTGGCGCTGGCCGATCCGATGGATGTGGGCTTGCTCGATGATTTGCGCTTCGTCTCCGGCCTGGAGATTCAGCCTGTCATGGCCAGTATAACGAGCATCAAAACCAAACTCACGGAGTTGTACGGTGAAGAGACTGATTTCAAGGATCTGGAGACCCTGGTTTCAAGCCCGGACCCATACGAAGGCATCGAGGTTGTCATAAAAGAAGATGACAGCGAGTCTCTGGAGAACTTGCTGCATGGCACCGATGAACCGCCGACAATACGTTTGGTCAACTCTGTGCTGATTGAGGCAATCCGCATCGGCGCAAGCGACATCCATATCCAGCCGCGCACCAAGAGTGTGATGGTGCGTTACCGCATCGATGGGGTGCTGATCGACAAGATCCAGATTCCGCACCAATTGCATCAGTCGCTGGTATCGCGCCTGAAAGTGATGTCAGAGATGGATATCAGCGAGCGGCGGCGGCCGCAGGACGGACGTATCACCGTGAAGACACCGATGCGCATCGTTGACCTGCGCATTTCCACCCTGCCCACGATCAACGGCGAAAAAGTGGTGATGCGCATACTCGACCGCAACTCGCCCATCGCGAGACTGGACAGTCAGGGATTCTCCCCGACCGATCTGCCGAAAGTGCTGAACATGGTGGACAAGCCGCAGGGACTTATTCTGGCCACTGGCCCAACCGGCAGCGGCAAGACCACCACGCTTTACGCACTGCTGCAACACAATGCTTCGCCAACGAAGAATTACGTCACGATCGAAGACCCGGTGGAGTACTACATGGATCAGGCAGGCCAGGTACTGATCAAGGAGAAAATCGGCCTGACTTTTCCGGTGGTGCTGCGCTCTATCCTGCGCCAGGACCCGGACGTGATCCTGCTGGGTGAGATACGCGATTTCGAGACTGCGGAAGTCGCGCTTCATGCAGCGCTGACCGGCCATCTGGTGTTTTCGACGCTGCACACCAATTCGGCGGTGGCGACGATCTCCCGCCTGTTCGATCTCGGATTGAAGCCCTACGTTGTCGCCACCGCCCTCGAAGGCATCATTGCGCAACGGCTGGTCAGAAAAATCTGCGAGCGGTGCCGGCAGGCTGATACTCCCTCCCCCGAATTGTTGGCAAGATTGGGGCCGCTGTTTACCCAGTCCGGTATCACAGCATCCAGGGGCAAGGGTTGCGATCATTGCCACGGTACCGGCTACAGCGGGCGAATCGGCTTGTATGAGGTACTGGCCTTCAACGACCGGATGCGCCACCTCATCGCCAGCAATGCCACCATCATGGACATCACCATTCTTGCCAGGGAAATGGGCGCATCGACACTGATCGAAGATGGGCGCGACAAGGTCAATCGGGGAATGACGACGCTGGAGGAATTGCTGCGCGTTCTGGGACCGCAATAGCGATAGCTGAAAGCTGAATACGATTTTCCGAAAGCCAAACGTGCAAAAGATGTACCTCATCTGGCAAAACTTAAATCTGCTGCCTCGAAGGGTAAGACGCGGGTCACGATATATCCGGAGGACAGCATTCTTGAGTCGTTCCGCTTGCGTGCTGAGACCGAAGGCAAGGGCTATCAAACCTTGATCAATGAAGCGCTCAAACAAGTCGCCACGAATAACAACCCGGTAACAGAGGAAGTTGTACGACGTATCATCAGGGAAGAATTACACTCCGCTTGAGCGACCGCTCCTATGAAGCCGCTTTTCTCTACCCCTGCAATAGTTCACACAAAATTGGAATACACCTCTGAACAATTCGCAGGATGACGCGCTACCGGGCCACCTCCCCCTTTGCAGCGGGGTAAGCAGGGATGGGCGGTTTTTTGCTCACCTCGCAAAAAGGGGGACCGAGGGGGATTTCCATATTCGGCGCGTCTCGAATCCCCCCTAACCCCTCTTTTTCCAAAGGGGGGAACAACAGAGCCCCCTTTGGAAAAGAGGGAACAACAGCGTCCTGAAAATCGTTAAGAGGCATAAATTGGAATAACCAGGCTGATGATCGAGACTCGCAGAAACGGACTGGTGCGGCGATCCTATTCGGTCTTTGCCATCACGCGCTGAACATAGGTTATATAACGCTGCAACAGGATCACGGATGCCCCATCGAGGTTTTTGAATTCGCAACCGGCGCGGCGCTGCGTTAGGCCGGATTCGGATGTCAATGAAACCAGATTTTTCACTTCTATCGTTCCTTTGATCGTGCCCAGCCCTTGCAGATCGATCTGGCAGTCTGGATAGGATGCGCCGGGTGTGAGTTCGGTGTCCGTTTCCGTGCAGGTCAGACCTACCCCGCCACAGCTGATATCCATGATGATGAACTCGCGCGGCCGTTTTACCGCCGACTTTTTGCCCGCGCCGATGACACAGCGCAACGGGTTGGCCACCGGTGTCATCAGCCGGAAGTATTCTCTCCTTTGCAGCCGGTAAAGAGTGTCCGGCAAAGGCAGGAAAAAAGCGGGATATCCGCGATACCATTCGCTGCTGGCATGGGCTGCGGTGAATTGAACCTTGGCCTGAAAATGGGAGCTGACAAAAACCAGCTTGCTGCTTTCGGCTATGCATTTATTAACGGAGGCGCTCGTGCTTTGCTCCAGCCACAAGCCGGTGTCATCGGCGCCCAATAGCGTGGTCAGGACGAAATCATTCGCATCACCGTAATAAAGGGCGACACGGGTTCCCTTCTCGGCGATGAAATCCATGATGAACTCTATTTCTTTTGCCGAGGTGATGCGGAGCCGGTCATCATCCGCTTCGGACAGGATTTCTATTTTCAGAGGGATTTCGTTTGTCATTTCTTTATATGCCTCTTAACGATTTTCAGGACGCTGTTGTTCCTTCTTTTCCAAAGGGGGAGGCGGCCCGGTAGCGCGTCATCCTGCGAATTGTTCAGAGGCATATTTCTTTATGCTGATCTGGTCGATCTGTTGCGCATGATAACAAATCTGTTTGCATGCAATCAGGTGAAATAGCCGGCGTTTGGAACCTGTGAACGTTTCTTGCTTGGCGGTCCGGCAGGCCATGGTCACGAGCGGGGCGCAGCTCGGCTCTGGTTAGGATATGTTCATGGGCCAGGCATATGTTCCAGGCGGTATAGCCATGCGAGCAGCTCAGCCACAGCCAGATAAAGTTGCGCGGGAATCTCCTGGTCAAGCTCGACTTTCATCAGCAAGCTGACCAGATCTTCGGACTCATGCACGAATATTCCGTGCTGTCTGGCGCGTTCGATGATCGCCTCGGCGATCAGGCCGCGCCCTTTGGCGACCACCTTCGGGGCACCCTGGTTCTGGCCGTAGGCCAGCGCGACTGCGATTTGTTGCGGTGTGAGCGGGGGCGTCTTCATGATTTTTCCACAGCGGCAGCGAGCAGCGCAATGTCAGCATCGGCAAGCGAATTCCTGAGCTGGGGCAGGGCGCGGTTGAACAACTCGACAGTCATTGAGTCCGCCGCCTGCAGTGTCAGACGCAGCCCGCTTCCGGTAAAGACCAGGCGGGCATGGACATTGCCCAGCCTGGGCATGGACAGCTCCATTTCGGTGCTCCACTGGCGCTCATCCTGCTGCTGAGCCTGCTGTTCCGGCTCACCCTGGATTTCCCATTGCATCTGTTGTCCCGGCCAGATTTGGCCCATCCAAACCAGATGGTGGTGCTCCAGAGTGTGCAACTGTTGCTGCACCAGGTGCAGTAATTCCTTCGCTATCGGTTGAGAAATATCGCCAGCAGGTTTGGCCGCTTTGTCCGTCTGCGCTTGAGTAGCGGAAATATTGTCGGAAGCCGCCTGCCCCGGGCCGGTCGACCCGGCTTGCGGATTGGCGCTGGAGGGCATTGCGCTCTTCCCGGTCAGCAGATTCTGCGGCTCTTCCAATAATTGATTGATGCTGCGTTCGCCGCGAACCCATTGCGCCTGGTGTGATTCGTAGAACAATCCGCTTTTGCCCAGGGCATCGCGCAGCGCCCCCGCCAGCAGCCTGGTATCCGGCGCGGCTGTCCCGGGCTGCCAGACCGCCTTGCTGCCGGGTTGCTGGACAATTTCCCTTTCCAGCGGCAGGTCGGCGATATTGGAAAGTATGCGCGCCGTGGCTCCGATCTGCTCAGGGGTCGAAAGCGGATTGGTCGAAGCGACCATGCTGAAAGTGATTCTGGGTTGTGCGGTGATCACCTGTAGCCTTATCACATCGCCGCTCTGGATGTTGCCCGGCAGGCGCATCTGGAGCGTTTGGCCGGCAATCTGCACCTTGAACAATCCCTCGCTGATTTTTGACTGCACAGAACCCTGCAATTGCTGCCCGGGTTCGAGTTTTGTTACCTGTTTGGGAGAATCGGGGGTGGCCGCAATCAGGGGTTTCCCCGAGTTGGAGAGGGCTTGAAGTGCGCTAATTATGTTGGCCGGTAGCATTCAGAGTAACAATTCCGTCGTCAGGTTTCTCAGGGGTGCTTGCAGCAGGTACAGGCCTATAGTATTTCACATGGATCGGGTTGAAGTCCTGGCTTCGGCCCGACAAAGTGTGATCAAGCCAGGCCGCATCCCATAATGAATAATCACCAATCCGGCAGTGGCTGCGGCTGGCCAAATTGGGAGCAAGTCCGTAAACTGCTGAAAATAATTGGTGGGCAGCCACCGCTCCGGTTTGGTAAATTGACGTCATCGAAGACATTTCACAAACCAGAAAAAGCATTGACGTAATATGATATTAGCGTAGGCAAGGAATTGTTGCCAGGATTCTTGAGCGGTCTTGAATGGTCAGAACGGGCTGGCAGGCTTCTAGTGTGATAAGGTGCAATCAGTTGTGTCCGGCAATTTAATTATAGGATTGAAATTTGTATGCCAAAGGCCAACGGACTGGAACATTGGGTATCTGTGCTTACTCGTGCGGATCTGCCGGTTCTAAAGCAGACCGCGCGTGATTTAACCGCACTGCGCGTGGATGACAAAAGACTGAATGCATATTCAGTCGCTGAGGTTGTCGCGCGCGATCCCATTATGACTGTAAAGTTGCTGCGTTACTTGCAGCAGCACAAGCACAGGGCTCAGACCACCGAGGTTGTGCAGGTCGAGCAGGCATTGCTGATGCTTGGAATAGAACCGTTTTTCAATAATGTCGCTCCGCAGCCGTTGGTCGAGGAGATGCTCAAGAATCATATCGTGGCACTCGCACCAATGCTGCGTGTGGTGCATCGTTCGCATCGCGCTTCCGAATATGCTAAAGACTGGGCGGTGCAACTGCACGACCTGCACTATGAGGAGGTGCGTGTTGCTACGCTATTGCACGACATCGCCGAAATTCTGATGTGGTGCTTCGCACCGGGCAAGATGCTGGAAATTTTCAATATTCAGCAAAAGGACAAGACGCTGCGCAGCCGCGGTGTCCAAGAGCAGGTGTTTGGTTTTTCATTGGTCGATTTACAAAAAGAATTGGCTGTGCAGTGGGGCCTGCCGGAGTTGTTATTGATGCTGATGAATGATTCCGGCACAAAGCAACCGCGTGTGCGCATCGTTGAATTGGCCGTTAATCTGGCGCGCCATTCTGCCAACGGATGGGACGATGCTGCCCTGCCGGATGACTATAAGGACATCGGCGAATTGCTGCGCATGTCGGCGGCACAAGTCATGGCTATGGTCGTTACAGATGCCGGTACTGCGTGCAACATCAGTACGCCGCATTGAATCGACTCCGGGTCCCATGCATTCGCCGGATGCTTCAATGGCCATCAGATTTAATGGTTAGGTCAGCATGCAAACACCCGAACACATGCAGAATTCACCTTCTATTCTGCACAACATTCCATTGCTGCTGGCATATTATGCCGCATTGCAAAGGAGTGATAAATGGCGATTATCACCGTATTTAATCAAAAAGGCGGCGTAGGCAAAACTACCACCTGTCTGAATGTGACTGCTGCGCTGGATATAGTGCAGCAGTGCCCTATCGCGCTGGATTTAGATCCTCAGGGACACTTAACCCTGTCCTGCGGAATCAAGGGAATGTCACCGGACAGCGGCATGGCTGCGTTTTTCAAACATAATACGCCGCTTGACAGTTTGTTGCGCCAAACGCTGCGGGGCTGGCAGATCATTCCCGCCACGCTGGAGTTGGCCAAGATAGATGCACTGTATGGCAGTGATGCAAAAGCGGCAACCATGCTGAAACAGGGTTTGCGCGAAGAATTGGCACTAACCGGCGCGCCCATATTGATCGATTGTTGTCCGATGCTGGGCGTGCTGACGCTGAATGCTTTGTTGGCCACTGACCGGGTGCTGATTCCGGTGTCGGCTGATTTTCTTTCGTTGCAAGGTGTGCATCGTTTGGATATCGCGCTCAATGTGCTGGAAAAAAAATTGCAGCGCAAATTTGAGCGGCGTATTGTTGTCACACGCTTCGACTCGCGCCGCAGGCTTTCCTACGATATCTATGACAAACTCAAGGAACGCTATGGAGCACAAGTCTGCAGCACGCGCATCTGCGAGAACGTCTCACTGGCGGCCAGTCCGATGCATAATATGGACATATTTGCCTTTGCGCCACACAGTCCCGGGGCGGCAGACTATCTGGCGTTGACCAAGGAATTGCTGGACAGCGGATTTTTTTCGGCTGTTAGCTATTGAGCTTTCCATAATTTGCGACAAATATACTGCTGAACGGTGACATGCGAACACTCCCTTCTCCCGCTGGCGGGAGAAGGGCGGGGGATGAGGGGCTGTGGGTACATAAATACCTTATTTCCGCTCGACATACCCTCACCCTAACCCTAACCCCTCTCCCGCTTGCGGGAGAGGGGCTCCCTGTGCATCAGGGTGAACTCTGTAATGAATAAAGGAATACTCAACAACGTGAAACCCGCGTAGCAATTTGTTCGCGTCCTCCCTCTGCGGGAAAGGGTGAGGGAGATGGGTATGGCAAGTTTCATTGGCAGGGGGCAACTTTGCCAAGTCCGCCGGGTTTACTCGTCACATGTGCCAGATAAGCAGGGTGGAGTGGTGCAAATCATCCACTTGCGCGATTTCATGCGGTAATTGACCGGGCACGGCAAAGGTGCTGCTGATGAACAGCGTACCGGGGCGCATTTCGTTGCGTGCTTTGTGCCACAGCTTTTCCATTGGCACCGGTGAGAGATAGGCAAATACCATGTCGTATTGCGATAAATCACAATCCCACAAACTTCCCCAATGCAGGCGGCAGTTGCGATAGCCGCCTAACTTGATGCGCAGCCAACTCCAGAAAAACGGTAAAGGCGCGATCTCCACACCGGTATACAGCCCGTCCGGACGAACCCTGGCAAGGTGAGCCAATAGGCCGCCCAGACCAGAACCCAAATCCACAAAGGTGAAACCAGGCTTGGTTGTTATGGCAGGCAATAAACATTCCATGGCACGCCATACTTTGCTGCTGGAAAGATACAACGGTACTTGCGAGCGAAAAGCGCTCCAATACACGAGCAGCAGAATCAAAAACGCGCCAAGGAAAAAATTGGGGGGCAATCCGGCCTGGAGCATCAGCAACAAGGCTGGTACAAACAGCAATTGGATCGGCAACCACCATCTGGCGAGTCCGGAAAGATAACTGAACGAGGCAGCGACTATACCGCATAGCATGGCAAGCAATAACGGTGAGCCATGCAACTCCATAATCCTGACTGCCAGCAGCACCAGAACGAATGCGCTTCCTTGTAGCAGCAGTGCAATGATGGAGGGTGGGAGTTTCTTGAGCATGAACTACTTCAAATTAGACGAGCCGGAACCAAATGCAGGACGGCAGGATGCGGTGACGAAGGAACCGCATCGCTCGCGTGCCAAACGTCAAGAAGAGGCACTTTGGCCTACCAGGATGCGGCAGACAGTCCGCTCCATAGCTGGTTGATATCGGGGACATCCCATTTCTCCGGGTCTTCGTGCGAGACGATCTTGTCCCTGCATGCCGGTTTGGATAGATCCAGTATTTCCGGGACGATCCGGCCGTTGGATTTGATCGAAAAGAATACTTTCACGACAGGAGTGAGGAGTGATTTGGCGGTCTGCTCAACGATCACTCCCAGGCGACCGGACTCCAGTCTGATCAGCGAGCCGATCGGGTAAATTCCGATGTTTTTCACGAATGCCTGAAATACGACCGGATCATAATGTCCCTTGCTCCACTCCGCCATCTTGCGTATCGATTCGGCGGGTTCCCAGCCGTTCTTGTAGGGGCGGTTGGAGGTGATCGCGTCATATACATCGCACACGGCGCCCATCCTGGCATACAGGCTGATCTGCTCATTGCCGAGCCGGTCGGGATAACCGCTGCCATCCATTTTTTCATGGTGATGCAAGCAGACATCCAGCGCGATATCGCTGATTCCGCTGCCTTCCTGCAACATTTTATGCCCTTCGACGGGGTGGCTCTTCACCAGATCGAATTCGGCATCTGTCAGCTTGCCGGGTTTGTTTAATATCTCCAGCGGGATCATCATCTTTCCGACGTCATGCAGCAAACCAGCCATGCCGGCCTGACGGATTTGATCGTCCCCCAAACCCAGTTGCCGTGCCAGAGACACCATCAGCGCGCATACTGCGACTGAATGCATGTAGGTGTAATCATCCTTATTCTTCAGTCGGGCCAGGCCGATCAACGCGCCAGGATTGCGCAGTACTGATGTCGATATCTCCTCAACGATAGGCAGTGCATCTTCGGCATCCAATGCCTTGCCCATACGAGCTTCCTGGAACATCGAGGTGACGGCCTGTTTTGACTTGGCGCAAATCATCACGGCTCGCGCAGCCTCTTGCGCGGTGTCGATGCGCGCAGGAAACTTGCCGGTCGTATCGGCTTGTGCAAGCGTGGCTTCGACTTCTGCGCTAATCGCTTCTTCAGCCGTTCCGTCCTCGACATCCAGTCCTCTGGATGTGTCTATCCACGCTTCCTTGATACCGGTGGACAGGATGGTCTGCATGTCATCCGGGTTGTTCAATAGAAAAGAACCGCGCCAGAACGGGTGATCCATCCATGAACCGCATAGCTCATGAACATACATGCCTGGGCGCAGTTGTTCGACCGGGATACGTTTCAGCATGGGTAGGTACAGAGGGTTAATTATGTAAATAATTTATAACATAAAGATGAGCCTCTTGCAGAACTCCGTACATGAGTGGAATTAACTTGTAATTCCCCGCAGTCTTGCTGCGGGGACAGCGCAGGTTAAAATGAAAAAATGGAAGTGATGTAGCCCGGATGTAGCGCAGCGAAATCCGGAGTTTGGTGGGCGTGACCGAAGCCTGTCCTGAGCCTGTCGAAGGGTTTCCCCGGATTTCATTACATTCCATCCGGGCTACACCCGCCCAAGTTTTTCCGATACCCCGCGCTCTTGGCGCGAGGTGATTAATTCGCCGGATGGGGCGCAAAAAGAGGAAGAGAGGAGCGGCCATTGCTGGCAAGATGGAGGTTCTATAAACTGCATCAACGCCCGATATGAATACTTCGCAACGAAATAGCATTTGCAATGCTGGCAGATTGTTCTGGCAAATGGTTCTCAACCACAGAAAAAGCGGGTAGCATGACCCCTGCCTTTTGGAAGACGGAAAATCAGGGGAAGGTCAATCGGATAGAATACGCGCCTCGCATCCCAACTTACGTTTAAGGATACATCATGTATCAAATCGCTCCGAGCATACTCTCCGCGAACTTCGCCAAGCTGGGCGGGGAGGTCGACAATGTTCTCGCCACCGGCGCGGACATCATGCACTTCGAAAAAGACAGGAATTGCTACGACACCGTGGCCGGCGAGTTGTGCGCCGAGCTCGCGAAGGTATAGAAATCATGCGCGCCCGTCATGCTGTGTCGTTGTTTGCCGTTCTCGCGCTGGTTGGCTGTGACCGGATAACCGGTGCGGCCGATCAGAAAATCCTGGATGCGCAGGCGATCGGCTACGCCTGCCGCATCTCTCTGAAGACACCGGAGGACTGCATGAAGGAGAACGAAACCCACAGTCCCACTTACGTGCTGAACGGATGGAAAGAGGCTGACAGGGATATCAATGAACGGGTGATCGACCCCAGCATGGGCAAGCGTGCGGCGGCAACTGCTGCACCTGCTACCCCTGCTGCCGCGCGCAACACGCCTGCCGCCGTCAAGAGCGCGGGAAAGACCGAAGCCGAGATGCATCCCGGCAAAGTCCAGGACACCAAAGTTGAGACATCCGGAAAGAAACAAGCCAAGCCCGGCAAGGATGAACTCGTCAAGAAGCCGGCGCCATGATTAATACCTGAAATATATTAATATGCCTCTTGACGATTTTCAGGACGCTGTTGTTCCCCCTTTGGAAAATGGGGGTTAGCAGTTTGTTGAATTTATCGTCCTTTCAGAGTTACCAAAAATATCTACCTCTCAGAACGCGCTACAAGCGATTTTTAGTAACTGGTGAAGGGTAGAAGCACCCCCAAAAATGTTCATTTCTCGACGCGAGTTGATAAATTCAACAGACTGTTAGGGGGATTCGAGACGCGCCGAATATGGAAATCCCCCTCGGTCCCCCTTTTTCAAAGGGGGAGGCGGCCCGGCAGCGCGTCATCCTACGAATTGTTCAGAGGCATATATATTAGAGGTGCCCTAAACGCCTCCCCCGCTTGAAAAAAGGCGGGAACCAGCAAGGTCGGGTTACAAGCCCGACATGCCGGCTTGGAACCCGTATGCCTGATGCAATCGCTTAGCTTGATGGTTACTCTGCATGATGCGTTGCAATT
>Ga0154825_1093_pt2 | contig 17587 bp, 15 predicted proteins | sample Rifle2008BG16ft_FD_116129 | JGI IMG/M metagenome (GOLD analysis project Ga0154825, IMG submission 116129) | Gallionellales bacterium RBG_16_57_15
GGCATCATCGCCGAAAGGATCCGCGCCTCTCTGGCCGAGCCTTATCTGCTGGAAGTCCAGCAGGATGGCAAGCCGGAAACCACGGTGGAACATCACTGCACGTCGAGTATCGGCGTGGTGCTGTTCATCAATCACGAAGGCAGTCCGGAAAACATTCTCAAAAGGGCCGATATGGCGATGTACCAGGCGAAAGAAGGCGGGCGCAACCAGGTGCATTTCTACGATTCGTGATTTGGGGTACGGTTCAGCAGACTCTGTATTCCGCGCCGTTTGCCTGCGGGGTCGCAACGCCCGCCATGGCATCAAGCTCTATGTGAGGCGCGTGTTCATCATGGACGACGCCGGAACAGTGATGCCGCAGTAACAGCCGTGCCCGAATGTATTTTAGGGAAACGCTGAACAAGCCCTCCATGAGCCGCGTTGCTGACAAAATCGCGATGATCGCAAGGAGCGCGACGCAGGTCATAGCCGGGACTTGCCCCCACTCTCGCACCAGACGGCTACGCCGCACCGTGTCAGAGCTGCTCACGAAGGGGATCGACCATTCGCTGCGACCCTCACCCCAACCCTCTGAGTGAAACATATCAGCCATTTGACTAAGCTGCCAAAGACCGCAAAGTCGCTGGTTATCCCGCTTGCGGGAGAGGGAACGATCGCCCTTCCTCCCTCTGGGGGAAAGTTGGATAGAGGGCTGGCAAGCCTTGCATCCCATCCCGGAAAAACCCGAGCGCGGCCATGTGGGGCTTAATAAGAGGTTCATTAACGGATTGATTCTATTGTGAACCAGCCCGTTTTTATTTTTGGGCGAACATATAAAGCTGGGCAATTCTAGAGGTGCTAGCAATTTATGGCATAAACTGCCCCAATTCTTTTTAAGAAATAGCTTGTTTTAACTCATCTATTTCGGCTTTGCCATACAGGTTGAGCTGTTACCGTAGCATTGCACCAGTCCCCATGGCACTAATAGAGAAAATCGTGTCCACCCCAGGCATCCGGTTGGTCGTAGTTCTGTTTGAACAAAGTCTTGCCGAGGCAGAGGCAAATCAAAGAGGCGCGTGAAATTGCAGAGATTGGTCACCTTTAACAATTTCAAGAAAGGCATGGGCGATTCAGTATGTGGTGGGGGAAGATATAAAGATGAATGTTTTGCTGGTTGAAAATGAATCTGAAATACGATCCCTTCTCACGACATTCCTCGAAATTCGTGGCCATCAGGTTGCAGATTATGAGGATGTTGAGAGTGGTTGGGCAGCCTATCAGGCTCAAAGCTATCCTCTGGTTATCGTGGATTGTTCAATGCCGGGAGGGGACGGGCTGGAACTGTGCCAGAAAATTCGGAGTTCACCGAAAGGTTATGAAAGCCTGGTTCTGATGGTTACTGCCCGCACTAAATTGGGAAACCTTGGTCAGGTATTAGCTGCTGGTGCAGATGACTACCTGGAAAAACCCATCGACCTGCATCACCTGAGTATCAGGCTTGCCATTGCAGAACAGCGCGTTAAAACAATGTTGCAACATGCAGCCAATATCGAATCGCTGCACGAGAGCGAGCAGCGCTGGAGCATTGCTTTGGAAGCCGGCGGATATGGCGTGTGGGACTGGAAGATTCAGACTGGCGAGGTGATTCTTTCCAAGGCTGGTAAGGCAATGTTTGGCTTTGCCGATGATGAGATTGGCAATAACATAACCGAGTGGGAAGCACGGGTCCATCCGGATGACAGGCCACATTGGACAGAAGTTCTGCGTGCATTATTTCATAACAAGGAGGACAAGTTTTCCATTGAATACCGAGTGCGCTGCAAGGATGGAAGCTGGAAATGGATGCTCACGCATGGCATCGTGGCAAGCCGCGCAGACAACGGTCTGGTGTTGCGCATGATCGGCACGCACTTCGACATCACAGCACAAAAAAACACCGAGCAAGAGTTGCAATTCGCAGCTTCGGTATACCAGGCTATCGGTGAGGCTGTCATGATCACGGATAGCAGCAACCGCATCATTGCCGTCAATCAGGCATTCACACAGTTGTCAGGTTATGCACCCAGCGAAGTGATCGGCAAGACCCCGAATTTCATGTGCTCCGAACGTCATGACGAGGCGTTCAACCGGGGAATATGGCATAAGCTCAACACCACCGGCATATGGGAGGGGGAAATATGGAACCGGCACAAAAATGGCGAGGAATACGCCGTGTGGCAGTTGATTCACACCATCTATGGCGACAATGGCAATATCCTGAAGCGAGTTACGCTATTTTCTGACGTCACCGATCAGAAGCGGGCTGAGGAAACTATCAGGCGGCATGCATACTATGATCTTCTCACCGGACTTCCCAACCGCCGCCTTTTTCAGGATCGCCTGGGACTGGAAATCAAGAAGGCAAATCGCGCCAACCTTCCGACTGCGCTGCTGTTTATTGATCTCGATCGCTTCAAAGAGGTGAATGATACGCTTGGACATGACGTGGGTGACATCCTGTTGCAGGAAGCCGCACGCCGCATCAGTACCTGTGTGCGCGAATCAGATACGGTGGCTCGTCTGGGAGGCGATGAATTCACGGTCATCCTGTCTGACCTTCCCGATATCCGTCACACCGACGATGTTGCCCAGAAAATCGTCACCAGGCTGGCAGAGCCTTATCATATTGACGGAGAAATCGTCCATGTGTCGGCCAGCATCGGCATCGCTCTGTACCCAAAAAATGCCAAAGGCATCGACGACTTGATGAAAGATGCCGACCAGGCAATGTATGTTGCCAAGAGCAATGGTGGAAACCGATTTAGTCATTTCACCGTTTCGTTGCTGCAAGCAGAGCAAACCCGTGTGCACCTCATTAACGACTTGCGTGTCGCCCTTGCAGCCAGGCAACTCAGAGTCTATTTTCAGCCAATTGTTGATCTGTCGACTGGCCGCATCCATAGGGCCGAAGCGCTGCTAAGATGGCAGCATCCCACGCAGGGGTTGGTCAGCCCGATGGAATTTATTCCATTAGCAGAGGATACAGGTCTGATTAACGAAATCGGAGATTGGGTGTTCAAAGAGTCCGCACGCTTTGCAAAGCAGTGGAGCAGGCAATTCGCGGATGATTTTCAGGTGAGTGTAAACATATCGCCTGTTCAGTTTAAAGCCGAACACAATAATTTTGCATCGGAATGGCTGCATCATTTGCAGGAGATGGGACTTCCCGGGAAAAATATGGTGGTTGAGATTTGTGAAGGACTGCTGCTGAATGCAGATCCTGGCATCATGGACAAACTGCTTGTCCTACGCGATGCAGGCATTCAAGTGGCGATTGATGATTTTGGCACGAACTATTCGTCACTTTCCCAATATAAGAAATATGATATCGATTATCTGAAAATCGATCAGCCATTCATACTCAATTTTACGACTGACCCGAACGACCTGGCGCTATCCGAGATTATCGTGATGGCGCATAAGCTTGGCTTTAAAGTGATCGCCGAAGGGGTGGAGACGGAAGGGCAGCGCGACCTGCTGTCCGCCGCCAGATGTGATTACGCCCAAGGAAACCTATACTCCAGGCCAGTTCTGCCTGAGGAGTTTGATGTATTGTTGCAGCATAGTTTAAATGCGCAAACTCAAGCAGAGGGTTGCATGATGAGCGAAACATCTGATCATTCCCTCCTGACAGAACAGGAGGCTGCCGCCTTTCTGCAACCATACATGCCCAGCAAATCCGCCAAAGCCTGGCTCGCTTATGATCGTCAGCGTGATCCAATCATTCCGTTATTTCTTGTGCAGGGACAGCCTTACTACCTTGAGTCCGATTTGGAAAATTTTGTTACCCGCACACTGAACGCATCGGCGCGATTGATCCGGCTCAACAACCGCCTCTACCCCGAACGTCGTAATTCGCTTGACCGGCGTAGACATGGCGACCACAGACCGACGGCTGAGGGTGCTCCACAGCATGGAATCAAACGCCGTAGGCGCGGCGATCTGGGGCTGCGCCTTCACGCCAATCTCGAGCACCGCGCAGAAGTCGGATTGGATCGTCGTACCCAATCTAACCAGCCTGTACACTAAAAAATATGGGCAGATCACGGTTAGCCTCGGCCAATAAGCGCCATTCAAATCATCACGCCCAGGTCGACTGAGTCCTCTTTGCGCAACCAAAAGCACACTGACGGTAGCGTCAGGAATTTTGTGTGTCTAAAGCCGGGGAAACCCGGCTTTTTTTATGCGGCCGAGCTTCAGGGTATCTCGAGCCGAGTTATCGACCGACCTACCGTAAGGATGCGTAAAGTGTTAGGATGCGCCGCAGTGTTTTAATAAGCTAGATTCAGTGGTGGCTCCTCAAGATTAGTTAATAAATCACGATGCTTTATCGGTCTTGGACATTTATACATGGAACATTTTAGTCGGCGAATGCTTTCCATTCGATCGTTTATTTTTGTTGTTTCAGTCGTGCTTCTGTCAGGTTGTGCGCTTGCGCCCGGGATGCACTTCGATGATAGCAATGCCAGGGTCGAGCCGGCCAATGGCGCTCCTGCCGTCGCCCCTGTCATCAAAACCATCACACCGCAGCTGATACAGCAAGAGCAACAGCTTGCTAAAACCGGAATTTACACCGACCTTTCCGAAATAATGACGCCACCGCAGCCTTATACAATCGGCGCGGGCGATTATCTGGCGATAACGGTGTGGGATCATCCCGAGCTGGTGATGCCGGTGAACAGCATGTCGGGAACAACGGCCACGTTAGCGGGAGCGCTGCCGGCGGGTTACACCGTCAGCTCGGATGGAAAGATTCAATTCCCATACGCGGGTGACTTCAAAGTCGAAGGCCTGACCGAACTGCAAGCGCGTGATTTGCTCATCAAGCGCTTGTCGAACTACATCAAAAAGCCTGAAGTGACCCTCAGAGTCATGAGTTTTCGCAGCAAGCGAGTGTATGTGGACGGTGAAGTCAAACTCCCGGGCATCGTCCAGATCGACGACATCCCAATGTCCCTGCCGGAAGCGATCAATCGTGCCGGCGGAATTACCACGCTGGGAGACCAAAGCCGCATCATGGTCGCCCGCAAGGGAAAAAACTACCTGGTAGACATGACTCGCTTGATAGCGGGCGGCATCGACCCATCGCGCATCATGTTAAGCAATGGCGACATGCTGCGTGTGAGTTCTCTCGATGAAAGCAAAGTGTTCGTCATCGGCGAGGTGGTTAAGCCGACCACCCTGACCCTGCGCCATGGCCGATTGAGCCTTAACGAAGCGCTTGGCGAAGCAGGGGGCGTAAACCCACAAACCGCCAATGCCAACCAGGTCTATGTGATACGCAACGCGAATGATGAACAGCCGATCATTTACCACCTCGATGCACATTCGCCGGTCATGTTTGCGCTGGCGGAAAGTTTCGAACTTAAAGCCAAAGACGTGGTGTATGTTGATGCTGCTTCAATGGTGCGATTCAACCGCGTCATCAGTTTGATATTGCCGACCGCACAAACCCTTACGATCATCAATCGCGGGTTCCAATGATCCGGCGGGTTTTGGTAGTGTGCATTGGGAATATCTGCCGCAGCCCGATGGCTGAAGGCTTGTTCAGGCAAGCGGTACCGGAAGTGCAATTCAGCTCGGCGGGAATGTCGGCATTGGTGGGCCACGGAGCCGACCCGATTGCCGTGCAGATCATGGCCGGGGTCGGTGTCGATATTTCCGCGCACCGGGCACGCATGTTGACCGATGCGATCGCGCGTGATGCAGACATTATCCTGGTTATGGATGACCTGCAGAAACAGCAAATCTCAATGCAATATCCGTATGCGCGCGGAAAAGTGTTCAAGCTAGGAGAAGCGGCCATGCAGGATATACCAGATCCCTATCGGCAAGACCCGGAAGTGTTCCGCACGGTTTTCTCGCTGATAGAAAACGGGGTAAATGAATGGGCAAAACGCATTAACAGCATAGTCTAGCGACAAAGGCACCAACGACATGAACCGCAACTTGCAAAATAATCCGGTTACCAACAACCCGGTTAACATAAACGAAGACGAGATCAACATTGGCGCAATGTTGGACAACCTCTGGCTGGACAGAAAAATGGTGGGACTGATCGCGGCCGCTATATTCGCATTGGGGACAGCCTACGCCTTTATGGCCAAGCCGATCTATGAAGCCAACCTGATCGTTCAGGTTGAAGATAGCCCCGGTTCCACCAAGAGTCTGCTGGGAGATGTGGGTGCATTTTTCGATACCAAAACGGCCGCAACTGCGGAAATAGAATTATTACGTTCACGCATGGTGGTCGCAAATGCGGTGGATAGCCTCAGCTTGTATGTCGACGCGCAGCCAAAATATTTTCCGTTCGTCGGGCGCTGGTGGGCGAGCAGAAGCAAGCAACTTTCCAACCCGGGCATCATGGGATTCGGCGGCTATGCATGGGGCAGCGAAGCGATAGAAGTGCCGGTTTTCAACGTGCCGGAAGAGATGCAAGAACGCAAGTTCATCCTGATCGCGCGCGGCAAAGGAGAATTCGAGCTGCAACAGCCTGATTATGACATCGCAATAAAGGGCAAGATGGGACAAGCCGTCGAGCAAGAGACGCCGGCAGGCAAGGTGGAAATACTCGTGGCGGAACTGGAAGCAAATCCCGGCACGCAGTTTCTGTTGCGGCGGAAGTCAAGATTAAAAGCCATCGAGTCTATGCAAAAAGATTTGCAGATCGCCGAAAAGGGCAAGCTGTCCGGCGTGATCGAAGTCAAGCTGGAAGGGGGCGACCCGCTATTGACCGCGAAAATATTGAATGCGGCCGGTCATGAATATATCCGCCAGAACGTCGATCGAAAATCGGAAGAAGCTGAAAAAACCATCGTCTTTCTGGATTCCCATCTGCCCGAGATCAAGCGCAATGTCGAAGAAGCCGAAACCCGATACAACAAACTGCGCGACACGCGCGGAACCATCGATATCGGCGAGGAAGCCAAGAACGCATTGCAACAGGCCGTCGCAATAGAGGTGAAACTGCTCGAGGTCAAACGCGCGCGCGAGGAATTGCTGTCGAAATTTACCGCCCAACACCCCAGTGTCGTGAATGCGGACAAACAACTGCAAATACTGAATTCACAAAAGGCCGCTATCCAGGAACAGATCAAGAGACTGCCCGGTGTCGAACAAGACGTCATCTCCAGTATGCGGGATGTCAAAGTGGGCACCGAACTGTATACCTCGCTGTTGAATACCGCCCAGCAATTGCGCCTGGCCAAAGCCAGCAAGATCGGCACATCGCGCCTGATCGATGAGGCGGTCGTGCCGGAACAACCGGTCAAGCCGAAACGACTTTTGGTTATCCTGATATCCGTATTTCTTGGCTTGCTCATCGGCGTGATGGCCGCATTCATCCGCAAGTCGATGCGCGGCGCGATCGACAGCCCGAAAATGATCGAAGACGCAACCGGCCTGCAGGTTTACGCGACCATATTGGAAAGCAAGCATCAAGAAGCGCTTTCCATGAAGATACAAGCCAAAGAAGCCGGCCAATTCATCCTGGCGGAAACGTTCCCGGAAGACCTTGAAGTCGAGAGCTTGCGCAGTTTCCGTGTAGCCCTGCAATTTGCCATGCTGGACGCGGAGAATAACCGGGTGATGATCACCGGCCCGACAGCCGGAGTCGGCAAGTCCTTTCTCGCCGCCAATATGGCCGCCATCCTTGGCCAGGCGGGCAAGCGTGTGCTGCTGGTCGACATGGATCTGCACAAAGGGCATCTGAACCAATATTTTGGTGTGGGGCGCGCTGCAGGATTGAGTGAAATACTCGCCGGTGAAATCACGCTGGAGCAGGCAACCCATAAAAACATTTTGAAAAACCTGAGTTTCATTACCAATGGAACACCCGTCCCCCACCCAAGCGCGCTATTTCTCAACGAGCGTCTGCCGCAGTTCCTTGACCAGTGCAGCCAGCAATATGACATCGTCATCGTCGATGCATCCCCCGCGTTGCCGGTCTCGGATGTGGCGGTGATCGGCCCGAACATGGGCACGACCTTCATGGTGGTGCGTGACGGCACTTCTACCCTGGCTGATCTGACCACCGCAGTCAAACGGCTTGGCCAGGCGCGAGTCGAGGTAAAAGGCGTGTTGTTCAATGGCCAGCTGATGCGTATTTCCAGCCGTTACGGTTACGGATATAAGTACGGCAGCTACAAACAAGGCGTGAAACAGGATAACTAATCGTGAACGCAAAATACATGCAACAAGTAGTAGGCATCGCGCATCGGGCCGGAGCAGCCATCATGGAAGTCTATCGCAGTGGCGATTCCGGCGAGACCAGCAAAGCAGACAACTCCCCGCTCACGCTGGCAGACCTGGCCGCGCATCGAACCATCGTCGGTGCGCTGACCAGGCTCACTCCGGAAATCCCGATACTCTCCGAAGAAGCCGCTGACATTCCTTACCCGGAGCGTTCGCATTGGACACGCTTCTGGCTGGTCGATCCGCTCGATGGCACCAAGGAATTCATCAAGCGCAACGGCGAATTCACCGTCAACATCGCGCTCATCGAAAACTGCGAACCCGTTCTGGGGGTCGTGTATGCGCCAGTGCCGGACGTGTGCTACCACGGCGCACGCGGTGCAGGCGCTTTCGTACAGCGAGGCAGCGCTGCGGCGCAGCCCATCGCGGTTAAACCCCACACTGCGGGCGAACCCATCAAAGTTGTCGCCAGCCGTTCGCACAGCGATGCGCGTACCGATGCACTGCTCAAACAACTTGGTGATTACCAATGTGTCAGCATGGGCAGCTCGCTAAAATTCTGCCTGGTTGCCGAAGGCGCAGCGCATTTCTATCCGCGCTTAGGCCCGACCATGGAATGGGACACTGCCGCCGCGCATGCCGTAGTGAACGCGGCGGGCGGCATAGTGTGCAACAAGGCCGGGGAAGAATTGCGCTACAACAAGGCGGATTTACATAACCCCGAGTTTCTGGTTTTACCCAGCGCAGATGAGGATTTATTCGGGCTCCTGAAAATCCCTCATTCCGGTATGTCCCTTATCCATTGAACCTTGCCTATTTATTTTTGGATATTTTTTCTTGATATGAAAACGCAACCACCCGTCTCATCCAACACCGTCTGGCATCACGCCACCGTTCCCCGCGCTCGCCGCGAGGCACAAAACGGCCATCGCGGCGCGATCATCTGGTTTACCGGCCTGTCCGGCTCAGGTAAATCCACCTTGGCACATGCTGTCGAAGAAGAGTTACATCAACGCGGCTGTCGTACATTCGTGCTGGATGGCGACAATGTGCGCCACGGGTTGTGCGGCGACCTCGGATTCTCCGCCAAGGATCGTGTGGAAAACATCCGCCGCATTGGTGAAATGGCCAAACTCTTCATGGAAGCGGGCGTGATCGTCCTGACCGCCTTCATCTCCCCTTATCGCGCCGACCGCGAACGCGTGCGCGGCATGGTCGAGCACAGCGACTTCATCGAAATTTACTGTGATAGCCCCATTGAAGTCTGCGAAAGCCGCGACGTAAAAGGCCTCTACAAAAAAGCCCGCGCCGGGCAGATCGCCGAGTTTACCGGCATCTCATCGCCTTATGAAGCACCGGAAAATCCGGAACTCACCGTGAATACCGGCAAGGAAGAACTGGGTGCCTGTGTCCGGCAGGTTATCGGCGAAATGTTGCAACGCAGTATCATCGCGCGCCGCTGATGTGGTGGCACTGAGACATTGAGGCTTTCGCTAGGATGAAAAAAATGATCAATGCGATACCGCAAGTCTTGACTCAACGCATTTTTTCCACTGACATTCCCGCACTGCTGTCGCGCAAACAGCAGATGCCCTCCAATACGCGATCATCTTTGCAGTGAGTATTAAGCGTCTCTTTATCACGGCTTCTGCCGTCAATGCTTCCACAGCCGCGTTTAATTTGCTGGGGACGGTGCTGCTGGTGCGCTGGTTTGGGGCGGGCGTGTATGCAGATTACCTTGTTGATCTGGCTTATCTTTCGCTGATATTGATTCTGCTTGAGGTTGTGCCTAGCAATCATTCGGTATTTCGAGTACAGGATGAGCCAACAAGGATTCGCGGACTCGCAGCACTGGCTGTTGTAAGCGCTTTTGTGTTGGTCGGAATTCTGCAAATATCAGGCCAGTTTTTTGATTTATTTCATGCAAGATCAGCCTGGATTGCCCCTTACGCTGGTTTGATGGCGGTAAAGCGCTATCTCGATATACGACTACAATCGACTGGGCGCTTGCGCGAGTATTTTGGAATCGACCTTCAGTGTGCAGTTGTTCGCATAGTGTTGATGTCTGTTTTTTATTGGTGGGCGGTACAACCTGTTGACGCAGTGTGGGCATCGTTAGCATGCGCAACGCTGCTAGCGCAGATCATCTGGTTTGTCGGAAAGCCAGATGAACGGAAAATATTCACATCAGTCGTTGATCGTTCTGCATGGATTCCACTGATTGAGGAGCGGCGCGCTTATGTGCCGTACTATTTAGGTATTGCAGTCAAGCGCCTGCGCGATAATTTAGTCCCAATGTTAGCAAGTATTTTTTTCATTAGTCGCGAAGCGCTCGGGGTTTTTTTCCTTGCATACCGTGGGTTGGTATTCACGGTAGGTCAAATCCGAATTATTGAAGGTTTGCTTAATCATCGACATACACTGGCGACTGTCATGGGCCTGCCTCTCTTTCATCGCGTACTGGTGGCATTTGTGGGGCAGGCCGTGTGCGTTGTTGCATCGCTTGGTCTCATCGTTGCCTCTGGAGTTGAAGGCATCCAGATGCTTACCGTGTTGCTTTTGAGTTTCATAGTCTGGCTTAATGTTTTTTCGGTGCTTGAGCGGGCAAAGGCATATTCGAGTTATGAGACTCTACGCATTAATTCAGCCATGGTGACTTACTGCACTGTAGCAATAGGGTTGGTTTGGTTGCTAATAACACTTGGTGTTCGTAATGAAAGTGCGTTCAGCCTGATTCTGATCGGTGCTGAGGGTATGTCGCTTTCGATGATGTATCTGTTTGTCAGGTATAAGAAATGAGCTTGTTAATTCGGTTGGCGACATATTTTGTAGTTTGGGTGAAATATCGAAAACACAGGTTTCTTTTCGAGGGTGGTGGGTGCAACTACAAATTCTTAAGAAGTACTTTCTCTTATTCAGAAAAAATTTCACTTGCAGATGACGTTCATATCGGACCCGGATGCACATTTGATGGTGCGGGTGGCATTAGGATCGGACGTGGCACTATTATCGCGCCAGAAGTCGTTATTTATTCGCGGACACATAACTTTGACTGCGATCTAACCGCTCTACCTTTTGACGATGTCGTGCTAACTGCACCGGTTCACGTAGGCGAGTTCGTTTGGATAGGGGCGCGTGCAATCATTCTGCCGGGTGTAACCATAGGCGATGGCGCTGTGGTTGGGGCGGGTGCAGTCGTCGCACGCGATATACCAGCATGCGCGGTTGTCGTAGGGAACCCTGCGCAAATCATCCGTTACCGGGACCAAGCTGTATTCGAAAAGTTACGAGCGGAAGATGAGCCATTTGTCTATAAGCGACATGGGCATAGTAAACTTTCTAAAATGAAAGCCAACTGATGCAGCCCAAGCACTATGGATAATAATATCAAAATCAAACATAGAGAAGTTTGAACCATGAATCGACTTAAATTTGCAGGTCAACTCATCGATAAGTTAAGTGATATTAACTCGGTTCTTGATGTAGGCTGTAGGGACTGTGAGCTCAAATATTGGGTACCACCTAATATTAAGTATTTTGGCAATGATTTATATCAAAACAAACTTGGTGCGGTGGATTATGTTGGCGACATGTCAATGTTAGAGGTGGATCAAAAATTTGATTTAGTGGTTGCGCTGGATATATTGGAGCATGTTGAGAATCCGACTTTGCTATTTGATAAGCTTCTTTCATTGGCGAATGTTGCTCTCATCATCTCTCTCCCAAACTGCTACGACTTGAAAAACAGGTTGAAATTTCTTATGGGTGGCTATCTAGGTGGGAAGTACGCATTTACGAGTCAAGTAATCGAGGATAGGCATCGTTGGATTATGTCCAGACCGGAGATAAGGCAATTTTATTTCGATAAGGCTTTGCAACATCATGTAAGTGGCAAATCATTGTTTGATATGAAGTACGGCGATCCAAATGGAAGTTACATTTCAAGAATGAGGGCTGTAGCTAGGATTTTGCCGCCTAATCTCAGCACAGAAACCGTATTCGGGGTTTTTGTAAAAAAAACGGGGGCGATATTCCCATGAATCGACGCATACGCTTTCTCAAGGCAAATTACATGGAGGTCTTTTCGATACCTGTTCTTGACATCGGGTGTGGAGGTGGGATGCACCTCTTTGATTTTCATGAGGGCTCCGTTGGGATGGACGGACGCACTTTCGATCCCCGTCCAGGTTATGGGTTTATTAAGTGGAACTTCGAAGGCGACATTTCCAGCACCCTGCAGCAGAATGGTCAGTCACCCAAATTCAAATACGTGTGGTGCAATGATGTATTAGAGCACGTTCTATCACCACATCTATTCCTTTTAAATTTGCGGCGGGCATTGTCTGATGATGGCATTCTGTTCCTCGGCGTGCCGCTAGTTAACCCGCTATCCTTTCCGAAACTCCAGACACGCAACAATGTGTTTAATCTTTTTTGTGGTTTCCGATCACAAGATCATGTCAACTTCTTCACCTTCTCGACATTGAAACACACAGCCGAGTACGCCGGGTTCGATGTCGACGGATGGTACTCTCCATTTCTGCCGGGTAAGCGTGCACCGATGATAGGCGTGGAGCCGGCGACAATCCTAGTACTTCGGAAATCCCCTGATTTCAATTACGGCCCGAAGGCTTACAAGATACTTGACGAGAATGGTTATCTTCGATGGAAGGACCTTGTCACCTAATAGTCGCCTGCTTCCCAATATCGGGCCGAAGAAGTTTATCCATACGGGGGACGGAGATGAGGAATTAAATTGCAATCCAAAAAATTAATTTACATTCTTAACAGCTACTCAGTAACCGAGTCCTCACATTTTCATCATGTGCTGGGGTTACTTGAAGCATTGGCGACGCGCGGGATTGAAATTGCTTTGGTCATAGAGAAGGCCGATTCCATCCCGACTTTTTCCAGTGCAAATATCAGTGTGATTGCGCTCAAGCACCGCAGTGGTCTCCGCCGCTTTCTGGAGTTGTTTCAAGTCATTACTCATCTGATTCGGCAGGGTTTTGCTCGAACATATGTGCGCATCGCTGCCCCAGCGGCGCTCACTGCAACTTTGGCGCACCGCCTTCTTGGCGGAGCGGTTTTCTTCTGGCAGAGCGGCACTACCCTTGAATACGATATGGCTCAACCCATGTCTCGAAAAAAACTGAAATGGTATTTTGGCTCGCATATCCCGAACGCCATGGCTCGTCGGTTTGTCCATTATCTTGTTACCGGACCAGCATTCATGGTCGATTACTATTCACGTATAGGCGGTGTTAAGAGGGAAAAGATTCGCTTGTTATATAACGATATTGACGTTGGGCGTTTTACCCCGCCAGAAGATCGCCATGTTCAAAAAGCTGCTTTTTTAACGGCCCATGGCCTTGAGCCGGACAACTTGGTGTTGCTGCTGGTACATCGACTTTCGCCGGTCAGGCGCACCCAACTCTATTTTCCATCCTGTTTGGTCCCTTTGCGTGATGGTGGTCTGTTGCAGCGTGTTGTCGTGATCGTTGCCGGGAGTGGCGCGGAACTGCCGTCAATTCAGGCCGAAGTTCAAAGAATGGGCCTTGCCGATCGCTTCATATTTCTGGGCAATGTGCCGAACCGCGAGATTCAACAGCTTTATGCTGTGGCGGATATATTTTTACACCCGACCTACAATGAAGGTTTCCCCCGCGTAGTCATCGAGGCAATGGCGGCAGGTCTGCCCATTGTCTCAACCGATGCCGGTGGCACGCGTGAATTAATGGGGGAGGTTCAATCCAGCCTCGTAGTATCAAGGGATGAGCCGCAGGCATTTGCACTTTGTCTTGAAAAAATGATCGCCGACTCTTCATTACGGCAACGACTGGCAAGCGAAAATCGGAGCTATGTAGAGCGATTTTCAACTGCCAATATTGCAGCGATGTATGAGGAGGTGCTATTCACATGACGCGCACATGCTTGTTCCACATTAGCGGAAATCAGTATTTTCCCTTTCCAGCGGCGCACCATACCCGTCGCATTTGGAACGAGCTTTCAAAAGGATTTGATGAATATCATGTGATTGCACGCGGATTTGGAAATCGATATGTGCATAGCGTCGAGGGTACTATTCATCTGCATTTACTCCCGGCTTTCGGGAAACGGATGTGGCCTTTCTTCTTCTTGAGCTGGCTCTTGCCCTGGTTCGTGTTCCGCTACAAGCCAACCTACTTGCTTGCGCAGTGCCCCGTCCTTGGTGGATTGGCGGCGGCCTTCTGCTCAAGAGTGTTTCGCATCCCGCTATTTGTGGAGTTGCATGGAGCGCATTATTTTGCGCCTGCCAGGCCGGGCTGGAAGGGCGAAGTTGAACATGTTCTTTATCGCTGGCTTTCCCGCATCACGTTCTGGGCTGCAACCCGAATTCGCAGCCTCTCTGACGATATGAGTGAATGCGTTTTGCAGGTATGTGGCGCGGCAACGTACAAGAAAGTCATTGTGATTCCCAATCGCGTCGACCTGGAGATATTCCGGTTCTCCAAGAGTACCTATGCGACGGATGGCTGTTTCCGCGTGATTACGGTCGGAAGCTTTTTCCCAAGAAAAAACCTTTACGCGCTTATCGAAGACCTCTGTAAAACCGGAGTCGATTTCCGGCTGACACTGGTAGGTGCCGGCCCGCTAAAAGAAGAGTATTTGACTCTTGCGGATCGTTTGCATATGCGTGATCGAATAGAGATGGTTAGTCTAGATCATCAATCTTTAGCAGCATTGCTACCGCAGCAAGACGTCTATGTTCATTACGCGCTTTCCGAAGGAGTACCAAGAGCCATCCTTGAAGCAATGGCCGCAGGTCTACCCGTGGTCGCAACCCGCGTCGGGTTTATCAAAGGGGTATTGTGCGATGAGGAAAACGCCCTCGTGATTGATCAGCCCTATACTGACGGACTCGTGAAATCACTCAGGTCGCTGGCTGAGTCAGAGGATCTGCGTAGGCGTCTGGGTGTTGCTGCGCGACACACAATCGAAGAGCGGTTCGAGTGGAATCGTGTATTCGACCAATATCGCTCTGCGATTAAGGCTATGAGCTTGGAGGAACGGTGAGGATTTTAAGAATTTATCCTTTTCTCCCGCCCCTTCCAGGGGGGATGGAAAAACATATTCTTCTTCTTACTAAAGAGCAGCGGCGCTTGGGTTGCGAGGTGATAGTCGCATTCAACCAAGGGCAGGCCACGGCTGCGGACGACACTCACGTGCTGCCGTCGTTTAACCTTCGCAGGGTCAAACCGCAAGTCCTGCGTGATCTGATTTTTTACTTTTTCTTGTTCATAAAGGTTGCCGTACAAGGACTCCGCTTTGACGTTGTACATGTTCATGGAGATTGGAGTGCTTTTCTTTTTGGCCGGTTGGTGGCTCATATCACAAGATCGAAAAAATTGGTTGGAAGCCTGCATAGTGTTGCCCGCCGCGGGATATGGAGTGGTCTGTACCGATTTGTATTAAATGGATATTCGTTGGTTTATGCTACCGGTGCGCAGGATGCATTGTATTTTGGCTCCTTAACAGAAAGGCCCATTCGTTGGCAGCATAGTGGGATCGACGCCATGTTTTTCGGTCCAGTAGAGGAGCGGAATCGTTCTTTCGATGTGGTAAGTGTTGGCAGTTTTGTGCCGATAAAGAATTTCGCGCTGATCGTTGACATTGCGCTTGCGATGCCGCACCTCAGGTTCCTTCTGGTTGGTGATGGTCCTCAAAAAGGTGTGATTGAGGCGAGCTGCCGTCGACGAGGAATTTCAAATGTCACTTTTGCTGGGCAACTGGCCCCAGCAGAAGTAGCCCAGCAATTGCGGAATGCCCGTATTTTCCTGCTGACCTCCTTTGCCGAGGGGACACCGACCGCGTTATTGGAGGCCATGGCCTGCGGGTTGGCTGTGGTTACTTCACGATCCAACGATTATGAGAATTTGATCAAGCCTGGGCAAAACGGTTATGTGGTTGAAGGATTTCAAACCGAAAGTTACGTCCAGCGAATCCGGGAATTACTTGACGACGAAAATTTGCTGCGTGAAATTTCTCACCGCAACAGTGAGCAGGCCATACGTTATGGCTGGTCGGAAGTGGCTAAACGGATTACGGAATGGATGCGAGCCTGATGGAATCACTAGTGGAAGGTGAAGTTTCCGAGAGAATTACAGTGCTACAACTTATCACCGGCCTAGGCGTGGGCGGGGCTGAGCGCGTCGTCATGGAATTGGCAGGGCGGTTGTCCGGGCAGGTCTTCCAATCTGTAGTGGTTACACTAAGTTGCGACCGCCGGATGCTAGAACAGTACCCCGAGTTGGGTTTCCACGTCCATTCTCTTGGGTTGTTTAAGAATCCATGGTCATTTATTAAGGCGGTAGTGGCTCTGAAGCGGATCATTCACAGGGAGGGGGTCACGCTCATCCATGCACATATGTTCCACGCGCTTATCTTCGGGTTGATCTGCAAGCTTGCACAGCCAACTTTGAAGCTGGTATTCACAAGCCACAATACAAAGGGCTTTTCCTGGCTGCGTCGCATGGTGATTGGCCTGACAAAAGTGTTGCGGGATGCCGACGTGGTTTTCGTGGCAGGGCAGCACCCTGAGATGAATGCGACAATGACTGTCGTGATCCCGAATGGTGTTCCGGTGGATCCAGCCAAAGCCATCATCTCGAAGGATGCAAGAGCGCGCCGAGTGTTTCTATTTGTCGGGCGGCTTGAGCCAGCGAAAAACCCCGTTGCGCTAATCCGTGCATTTGCGGCCATGCATCACAAGAACTGCGAACTCTGGATGGCCGGTGATGGTTTTATGCGACCAGAGGTGGAGCGGGAAGTTGAGACATTAGGCATCAATGATCGCGTGCGCTTGTTGGGGGTTCGGCACGATGTGTCTCAATTGCTTGAGCAGGCTGATTGCTTTGTCATGTCTTCGCGCTGGGAAGGATTGCCTATGGCCATTCTTGAAGCGGGCGCTGTAGCATTGCCGGTTGTCGCTCCCCCGGTTGGCGCTATTCCCACGTTGCTTGGTGACAACTGTGGTTATTTGGCAGAAGTGCCTGAACTTCAAAATGCGCTTGATGCTGTGATGGACAATTACGCGGATGCAAGTCAGCGGGGGAAACGTCTGCAGGATAAAGTTATCAATGGTTTCAGTCTTGAGCACATGTGTCGGGCGCATATCGAGCTTTACCGAACTTTGATGGCCAATAACTGATGTTTACCAGCGGACAATCATGATTCTCGAGTTCATTAAGCTTTTTGCCCCAGTACTAATACTGGGAGCATGGGTCATTTTTGCATTACGAGTAAAATCGCCCTTACTAATTGGCGTTGGTTTATTTTTTGCAAGCTATGTTGGATTTTCACAGAATTTTAGTTTGGTTTATCGCGAGCTACATCA
>Ga0154825_1303_pt8 | contig 16971 bp, 18 predicted proteins | sample Rifle2008BG16ft_FD_116129 | JGI IMG/M metagenome (GOLD analysis project Ga0154825, IMG submission 116129) | Gallionellales bacterium RBG_16_57_15
CAGAGCTTTCCGGGCTGAAAAATGGATGCCGGACCCCGGACCGGGTGCCGGCATGATAAATCCTGATATTCCCCTAAAGTTCTATACAAAGCTGCCGATATATACAAATAGATCGCGCCGGGAACGTTAAACATTTCACCGGACGCGACCATCAAGCGCTTTGAAGCATTATCGGCACATTCATCAGCGAGCAGTGAACAGGCACCCCAATTTGAAATATCGAGGAGCAAATGAATATGAAAGCATTGCGCATCCTGGTGGCTGAAGACCAAAACTTTCAGCGTAAGGCCGTGGTGCATATGCTGAACTCTCTGGGTATCGAGAATGTGCTGCAAGCCGGTAATGGCAAGCAGGCACTGGAGATATTGCAAAGGGAACAAGCGCAACCAATGGACATCGTGCTGAGCGATCTGGACATGCCGGAAATGGACGGCATGGAATTTATCAGGCATCTGGTCAAGCAGCACCTGGGCATCTCAATCATCATCATGAGCAGCATGGATAGCTCGTTGATCGCCTCCGTGGAGAAGATGGCTCGATCATATGGTCACAAATTGTTGGGGGCAGTGGAAAAACCGCTGTTCCCCGAGCAACTTAAGAAATTGCTGGTGTTGCATCAACAGGCGCAGAAAAGAACCGCGCCAGCAACGGCCTCCGTAGCCAGTTTTACACTGGAGGAGGTTTTGCAGGCGGTACGTGAAAGGCAAATCGAGCCGTTTCTGCAGCCCAAGGTAATGTTAAAAACCGGCCGGCTCATCGGTGCGGAAGCCCTGGCGCGCTGGATTCATCCAGAACATGGCGTGACCGGCCCTCATGCCTTTATTCCTCTGCTCGAGCAAAGCGGCAACATGGAAGAGCTTACTTTTCTGATGCTTGAAAAAACTGCCGGTGCGTGCCGTATGTTGCTGGATAAAGGCCATACACTGGCCTTATCGATCAATCTTTCGCTGTCCTCACTCGGCGACACCACACTGGCAGAGCGGATTACACAGGTCGTACGGAGAGCCGGGGTTGACCCGCATCACATTATTCTGGAAGTCACCGAGTCGGCCGCCATGACTAATGTCGCTCACGCATTGGAAAATCTGGCCCGGTTGCGCATGCGCGGCTTCGGTCTGTCCATTGATGATTACGGCACCGGATTTTCCAGCATGCAGCAATTGACGCGGGTGCCGTTCAGTGAACTCAAGATTGACCGGTCTTTCGTGACAGACTGCACTGTCAACCACTCCTCGCATGTGATTGTTGATTCGAGTATCGATATGGCGCGCAAGCTGAACGTAAAGAGCGTTGCCGAGGGGGTGGAGACGCAGGAAGAGTGGGATATGCTGAAAAACATGAACTGCGATGTGGGACAAGGTTATTTCATTGCCAAGCCGATGGATAGTGCCGCGTTTCTTGATTTCTGCGCTGATTATGCGCCCGCGCAACAGGAAGCAACTCACAAAATCGGGCATGCCTAGAATAATTCACGTGAATCTCAATACGTTGACTAAAAATGAATAAATATTTACCAATCGCCCTAAAGTTTTTCCAAATACTGCCGATACCACCAATATGAATTAGCTTGAACCCTTGCGGGCCAATTTTCCACGCTGACACACCACTTAATAATTAAGTGGTGTGCTTGGTTGTTTGTAAGAAAATATCCTACATGGCCTGCCTCCATATCCCTACAAAAAAATAGGCGCACTTCCGATTCCCCGCCCTTTGTCTCGTCCGTAATAATGAGGCCGTCGAAATTCGATAGGCAGCGCTAGCAATAAATGCAGCTGTCGGAATGACACCGTTAATTTTCAGGTTATCCTTTTTTCACTGGCTTACAGGGGGCTTCATGAACACCATGCAATTGCAGGAAGGTATACGCGACATCAATCTGACTTACCTGATGCTGGCTCAGCAAATGATCAAGAAAGACAAACCGGCCGCAATTTTCCGGTTGGGTATCAGCCAGGATTTGGTGGATATGCTCGCCAATCTGACACCCGCACAAATCATCAAGATGGCGGCATCCAATATGTTGCTGTGCTGCTTCCGCTTTGACGAAAACCTGTTGCTCAACATGGTCACCGATTACAGCAAGGATCGCATGATGTCACAGACACATGCGGCAATCATGATGTCAGCACAACCCGTCGAAGCGTTGGCATAACGGAGGTTGATGTGGCAACCAGAACCGTGGCAGGAGAAGCACAGCAGGTCAAGATCGCGATTGATCTGATTGAACTTGGGGCACGCTTGCAACTGTTGCAAGAAGAAACCTCGCTGAGCCGTGAACGTCTCCTCAGGCTCTACAAGGAGATCAAGAAAGAGTCGCCTTCCAAGGGAATGCTGCCTTATTCGACTGACTGGTTTATGCGCTGGCAGCCGAATATTCATTCGTCCCTGTTCGCGGATATTTACCAGTTTCTGGTCAAGAATGCCGGGATTGACGGTGTGCAGGCGCTGATTACCGCTTACCGTTTATACCTCGACCAGGTGCAGGGCATCGAAGGCGCCGAACCGGTGCTGAGCATCACCCGCGCATGGTTCATGATCCGTTTCTTTAATGCGGGGATGCTGCAACTTGTTTCCTGCAAGGAATGTGGCGGGCATTTTGTGAGCCATGCGGATGATTTGTACGGCGATTATGTGTGCGGCATCTGCCACCCTCCCGCACTAGCCGGTAAAACCAAAGCATCCATACAAGTTTCAATTACTGCCGCACAGGCCGCCTAAAGTTTTTTTTTAGCCAGCCGTTATAGAAACAAGCAGTGTGTTGCGCACGACCAGGTATCATCAATGCGGATTTGCTCTAAATATAGGTGCGCAGAACTCCATCGGCCTCGTCCGTAAAGGGTATGCCGGGACGGTAGCGCGGATAAAAAACAACAGGGAACGCGAGTATGTTAGTCATCATCGGTTATGTCGTGGTGTTAGGCTCAGTGTTCGGTGGTTTTGCCATGGCAGGCGGCCATCTGGGCGCTCTGTGGCAGCCGCTGGAGTTACTGATGATTGGCGGCGGTGCATTAGGCGCTTTTTTTGTGGGCAACACCATCAAGGCCATCAAGGCCACCCTGAAAGATTTGCCAACTGTATTGAAGGGTTCCAAATATACCAAAGGCACCTACATGGAGCTGATGGCTCTGATGTATGAGTTGCTCGGCAAGGTGCGCAAGGAAGGCTTGATGTCCATTGAGGGCGATGTCGAAAAACCCGAGGAAAGCCCAATTTTCACCAAGTACCCGAAGGTGCTTGCCGATCACCATGTGGTCGAATTCATGACCGACTATTTGCGTATCATGGTCAGCGGCAACCTTAATGCCATGGAAATCGAGAACCTGATGGATATCGAAATCGAGACGCATCATCACGAGGCACTGGTGTCCTCTCATGTAATGGCCAAGCTGGGCGATGGGATGCCGGCATTCGGCATTGTCGCGGCGGTAATGGGGGTAGTGCACACTATGGAATCGGTCGGGATCCCGCCAGCCGAATTGGGGATATTGATCGCTCATGCGCTGGTGGGAACTTTCCTCGGCATTCTGCTGGCCTACGGGTTTGTCGGTCCGCTGGCATCACTGCTGGAACAAAAAGCCGAAGAGGGCACCAAGATGTTCCAGACCATCAAGGTGACACTGCTGGCCAACCTGAATGGCTACGCGCCGGTAATGGCTGTTGAATTTGGCCGCAAGGTGCTCAACTCCACCGAGCGCCCCGGCTTCGCCGAACTGGAAGAGCACGTCAAACAAAAGCGTTGAACTGACTGGACGCGGAGACGGGCATGGCTGAAGACAAAAACAAAAAACCCATTGTCGTAAAGCGCATCAAGAAAGTGGTGGGCGGGCATCACGGCGGCGCGTGGAAGATTGCCTATGCCGACTTCGTCACGGCGATGATGGCATTTTTCCTGCTGATGTGGTTGCTGGGTTCGACGGCCAAGGGAGATCTGGAAGGAATTGCGGAATTCTTCAAAACTCCGCTGCATGTTGCCCTGTCTGGCGGTTCGGGTAGCGGCGACAGCTCCAGTATCATCAAGGGCGGCGGACAAGACCTGACGCGCAGCGAGGGTCAAGTCAAGAAAGGGGAATTGCCCACGGAAAAAAGAATTATCAACCTCAAGGCCGCACAACAGGAATTTTTGCGCACCGAGCTCATAAAACTCAAAGGGCTGAAAGCCAGCATCGAAAAAATGGTTGGAAGCAACGCCAGGTTGCAGAAATTCAGTAACCAGATACTGCTCGACATTACCAGCGAGGGGCTGCGCATCCAGATCGTCGATGAACAGAACCGCCCGATGTTCCAAAGCGGTCGCGCTCAACTTGAACCCCATACCATAGAAATCCTGCATGAGATCGGCAAGGCGCTGAACGATGTGCCCAACAAAATAAGCCTGTCGGGGCATACTGATGCGGCCCCTTATAATGGCGGCAGCAAGGGTTACAGTAACTGGGAGTTGTCGGCAGACCGCGCCAACGCCTCACGCCGCGAATTGATCGCAGGCGGCATGGATGAGAATAAAATAGTTCGCGTGGTGGGCTTGTCTTCCGCCGTGCTGTTCAACAAGGAGGAGCCGTTAAGCCCGGTCAATCGCCGCATCAGCATTGTTGTAATGAACAAGGAGGCTGAGGAGGCGGCGCAACATGACGGCGGGGTGGTGCAACTGGATGCTGAAGCGGAAGATGGAAAACTCGGCGACATCACCGAAGATGCGGTTCAAACAGAGACGCCGCAAGGCGGTAACCCGCAAGATAAAATGTCCGTCGCCCCTACACCTAAGCAACAATCAGAGATAATCGAACAATGAAAGCCCGGCGACCTTTACAAAAGTCTGCTGGGCGGCCTGCAAACCCATCGTCTGCCGGGCCAAATCGCTTGCCGCCTTGTTGTAATCGGTATCCTGCAGCTTCGACAAGGTCTGCTTGAACTGTAAGCCCATGTCATCACCCACAATCTGCAACGCATCAAGTTCATTAAGGCGCAAACCCATAGTGGCTTGAACGGTCAGAACATTATTCAGCGCTTTATCCAGATTATTCAGTCCACGACTCAAGCTGTTGGTCAGATTAGCTCCAACCACCGGTGAGTTCAGCGCATTGATCAAATCTGAAATTGTTGCAAATAGACTCTCATTAGTGCTGGGTGTAACGGTAAAAACATCGCCATTAGCCGGTCCCCCTTTGATGTCGAGCTGTATTCCATCAAAACTGATGGCCTGCCCGCTCACATATGGCTGTGCGGTCATGCCTGCAACGGCAAAACCAGTGGTCGTATTGGTCACATCATAAGTAGTTACCGGCGGCGCACCGGCCACCACGCTGAAAGACACGCTGTAGTTATTGCCAGTCAATAATGCAGGGTTGGTTACTGAGCCTGAACTCACCACTCCACTGCCGGTATTTGCAGCCGCTGGCTGTGTAACAAACGTGCCATTACCATTCTTGATACGCATAAATACATCGGCCCCGCTGTCACTGGAAGCCATTTGCCGATTTGCAGCGACTTGCACCAAATGCTGTCCGTCATCACCAAAAAATCCTACCCCGGCCGCAGTATCCACAAAAGGCTTTGTCCTGGATTGAAACCCGGCGAACAAATAGTTACCCAGTCCGTCCGTACTATTTGCCAAACCAAGCAACTCTTGCAACCTTGCTGTCAGGTCCGTAGCAATAACCTTGCGGCCACTACTGTTGAGCGAGCCATTGCCCGCAGATATCGTTGAAGTTTGCACATCCCGTATTAAGGATGTAACGGCCTGTAGTGTGCTTTCCGCGATTGTCAGGGTATTGCGTGCCGAGTCCCTGTTTGATGCATATTGCGTATTTGCCGCATCCGACTGGCTGATTTCCAATGCCCGAGTTGCCGCAACCGGATCATCCGATGCGGTCAATATGCGGCTTCCGCTTGCAATCTGCCGCTGGGTCTGCAACAAACGGGCCTGCTGCTGATTCAGCGTAGCCACACTGCTGTCAAAAATCGTATTGGAACTGACACGCATCACACACCCGCTTTCCTATGAATTCATCGCCAAGATGGCATCAAACATGGTCTGAGCAATTTGCATCGCCTTGGCCGCCGCCTGATATGCCTTCTGATAACGTATCAAGTTCGCGGCTTCTTCGTCCAGATTCACACCTGAAACTGCCTGCTGGGAGGCAACTGTTTGAGCCAGCATGTTGTCCTGCGCCTGACTGATCAGGCCAAATTCTTGAGTCTTGGCGCCAACATCACCAACTAATTGTCCATACACCCCCTGCAAACTGGCCGTGCCGTTTGCCATCAGGTTTTGTGTCTGCAAACCAGCCATCAACAGGACATTGCGGCTGTCGCCGGTAGCGTTGGTGTTGGCGACCACATTGAAGACATCGCCCACAACTGGCGAACCGGAAATTTGAGTTGTCCAGCCATTAAAAGATAATGTCGCGCCCACATTTGGATCGTACAACGTGCCCGGGGCAGCCACCAGTACTGTTGCCGCCGTATTGTCGGTAACAGTGAAATGAGTCGAATCAATAAATGTTATCGTTACATCATTCCTGAGGTTGGCGTCGGCTGGCGGGGGTGCATTCACCGTCCCACTGCTGATATTTGCAGTTCCACTATTGGTCAACGCGGCAGCTGTGCGCATCGGGGCTGCGGCTGCAATCCTGGCGGCATCATTGGTGACCAGCGCAATATCACGCGCGGCGTTTGCGGTGGGGCGTATCATGAAACTGTCGCCCGCCGCGACGGGAACCGGCGCATTAATGGTCATGCCATCCACAGTCTGGGGCAACGTTGCATAGCTTGTCGTCACGTTATCCGACAGGCGCAGCAATGTGTACTTTGCACCGTCAAATTTGAGTTGGTAATCGCTGGTTGTCAATCCTGCTATGTTTGCAATCGTAACGGATGGCACTCCTGATGCCGGGTCATTATTTGTATTCCTGTCAACACGCGGTGAAACTGCATTAAAAAGATTACCTCCTGACGCGCCATTCAAATCCTGCCCCAACTGGTTTTGCTGATTAATACTCGCAGCCATCCCCAGCGCCACTCGGCCAAGCGCATTACGGGAAGGTTCCAGGCTCTGATCACGGAAGTCAAAGTATGCCCCCAGATTACCCCCCTGCAGACTACTTTGCTGCAAGGCGCTGGTTTTACCGTTGTTGTTATAGACAACCTCCACTTTACCTGGATCGCTTGGTGATTGGACAGTCAGCAACTGCATCGCCTGCTCATCGACAACCAGCGGTTGGCCGTTGCCGATATATACACTCACCGTCCCATCCGAATTCTTCAGAGCGGTCGTTTTAATTTCCTGATTTACTTTACCAATTAATAGATCCCTCTGATCAATCAGATCATTGGGCTGCTGCCCCTGACCAAGCGCAGTAAGCCGCTTGATGTTGCCATTCAGAGCGGCAATCTGCTTGGCATAACTATTGACGGTATTGACGCTGCTGGCAATTTGGCTGGTAAGTCCGTTGGCTATATCCGTCAGCCGTTGATCTATGGATTGAAATCTGTTTACAACAAACTGCGCATTGCTGAGTAAAGTTTGACGTGCGGGAACAGATTCAGGATTATTGGCGACCCCATTCAGCGCATCAAAAAACCCCTGTATCGCCGGCGATGCGCCGGCAACAGGATCTGCAACCAAATTGTCAATTTGCTGGAGTGAGGTGTGGTAGGTGCTGAGATAGCTGGCTCGATTTTGTTCCAGCTGAACCTGAGTATTCAAAAATTCATCATAGATTCGCCTTACACCAGTTACATCAACCCCTTGCCCGATAAATCCGGAACCAGACTGCTGCCCGGCACGCGAGCCAAGCACAATCTGCTGTCGCGAAAATCCGGGGGTGCTTGCATTGGCGATGTTGTGCTCAGTAGTCGCCAGGCCCAACTGAGCCGCGTTCATGCCACTTAATGCTGAGGTAAACAAGTCTGCCACAATATTTCCTTCACTAGCCAACACACAGGTTCAAGTGTGTTATCGGCACGTCTAAAGAATTCTTTAGGGTGCCAGCATTCTGGGTTGTCAGCCTGCCAAGTTCATTTGGCCCATGATTTGCGCCAGCTTGTCGGCATATTTCGGATCGGTCGCATACCCTGCCTTCTGTATCGCCTGGGCCATCCCTGACACATCACCGCCCTGCTGCAGCACACCTGCGTAGCGCGGATTATTGCTGATCATATTGGCGTGATCCTGAAACGCCTCGGCATAAGAAGAATAGGCGCGGAATTTTTCGACCTGCCGGTATGCTATGCCATTCTTGTATTCGGTAGTCATCACCTCCGCCATCCTGCCATTCCAGCCGGCATCAGCCTTGATGCCAAACAGGTTGTAGCTGTTGCTGCCATCTACCATGCGAATTTCGCGCCTGCCCCAGCCGCTTTCCAGTGCGGCCTGCCCCAACATCAGTTGCGGCGGTACGCCGCTTGCCTGGCTGGCTTGCCTGGCGAATGGCAACATGCGATCAATAAAACTTTGTTGGACGGTTCCGTTATATGCAGATGGCAGAACCGCTGAGGACTGAGGGCTGAGGACTGAGGGCTGAGAATCGGGGATTGAGGATAGTGGATTGAGGGTCAGGGACAGATTTTCTGTCATCTGTCCGCTGAGTTGTTTGACCATAATGTCTGCCAAACCAACCCCGCGACCGGACATGCTTTGCGCCAGTTGCTGATCCAGCATACCGGTGAACATGCGGGTTTGCTCGCTATCGAACATGCCGTCTTGCGGGGTGGCTTCGCGCATGCTTTTCAGCATCATGTTCAGGAATACCGACTCAAACTGTTGCGCCGCCGCCTTGAGCGCCTGATCCGGCGACTGTCTGGCCTGCGCGCGCAACTGCTCAAGACTCTGCGTATCGATAGCCAGTTTTGCAGAAGCATCCGGTCGATTAACCATCAGATTATTTCCAGCTCCGCACGCAACGCGCCGGATGATTTCATCGCCTGCAGAATCGCCAGCAAATCCTGCGGGGTCGCACCGATTGAATTTAACGCCTTGACCACATCGCTCAATGAAACCCCCCTTTGAAGCTGAATCAAACCGCCTTTTTCTGCTTTCACGTCTATCGTGGCTTGGTCGGTTTGCACAGTTCGACCCCGAGAAAGTGCGTTCGGTTGACTCACCGAACTATCGATGTTGATCACGACGGTCAGATTGCCATGCGCTACTGCGCAGGTATCCAGCGTAACTGACTGATTCATTACCACTGAACCGGTACGCGCATTGATAATGACTTTGGCGATACCTTGTGCCGGGTTGACGTCCAGATTCTCGAGTCTGGAAATAAATGCCACGCGCTCATTGCCTGCTGGCGCGCGTACCCGTATCACCCTGCCATCCATGGCTGAAGCCAGATCTGGTGCAATCTGACCATTGACCGCCTCGACGATGCGCGTTGCCGTGGTGAAATCCGTGGCGTTCAATTCCAGATGGATGAAATCGCCCTGCCCCAGCAGGGTAGGAACGGCGCGCTCCACCGTTGCGCCGGCAGGCACCCGCCCGACGCTCAAGTGGTTCACCTGTACCGATGCCCCGCCCGACGAAGCACCGACTCCGCCGACCAGCACATTACCCTGTGCCATCGCGTACACCTGCCCGTCCGCGCCCTTCAGCGGCGTCATCAGCAACGTCCCCCCGCGCAGGCTCTTGGCATTGCCAATCGAGGATGCGGTCACATCGATGGTTTGACCCGGCTTGGAAAACGGCGGCAGCGTGGCAGTTACCATCACCGCCGCCACATTCTTGAGTTGCAGGCTGGTGCCGGGCGGCAGATTGATACCCATCTGCGACAACATGCTGATGATGCTTTGTACCGTGAATGGCGTTTGTGTGGTCTGGTCGCCGCTGCCGTCCAGGCCGACCACAAGGCCATAGCCGAGCAACTGGTTGTCGCGCACGCCCTGAATGCTGGCCATGTCCTTGATGCGGTCTGCTGCTGCTGCGAACGGCATCAGCAGCAGCATCGCCAGTAGCACTGAAAAAGTCCGTTTCATCATCCTGCTCCCAATTTAGAACGGCAACACCGACAGGAACACTCTGCCAAGAACATCCACCATGGAAGACGTATCCAGAACGCCACTCTTGCCTTTATATTCGAGATGCGCATCCGCCACCTGCGTGGACTGCACCGTATTCCCGGCAGCAATGTAGGCAGGGTTCACCACGCCGGAGAAGCGGATGTATTCGCTACTCCGGTTGATTGCCACCTGTTTTTCACCGCTTACCAGAAGATTGCCATTGGCCAGGACCTCGATCACCGTCACCGTAATGGTGCCCGTGAAATCCACCGCACCGGCGCTGGCGCTCTTGTCGCTGAGCGTTCCGCTTGAACTGCCGGCGATGCCGAATCCCTTGAACAACAACTTGGGGATTGCGGCGTTACGGGTGATGGACGGAGTCGTGGTGGCCAAGGTGCCGCTATGGTCTGCGCTGCCACTGGACTTGTCATTCGCCGTGGTCTTTTCCACGATGTTGATGGTGAGAATATCGCCGACGTTGCGTGCGCGACGGTCCTCGAACAAGGGACGCTCATTCACCCCGGAATGAAAGATGGCTCCGTCTGCCGGAACGACCGCCCTGCTCTCAACCGGCCTGACGGTCATCGGTTGATGCACATGGGCAGCAGGCGTCACGCACCCCGCCAGCGCCAACAGAATCAGCACTCCCGGATATCTAAACTTGCGCATACGACACCTCGCCAGCCTTAAATCTGCGATAAACGCTGCAACATCTGGTCCGAAGTCTGGATGGCTTTGGAGTTGATCTCGTAAGCACGTTGCGTCTGGATCATGTTCACTAGCTCTTCCACCACATTGACGTTGGAGGTTTCCACGTAACTCTGATTCAGCAATCCCGCGCCATTGGTGCCAGGTACATTGGTGCTCGGCGTACCGGAAGAGGCGGTTTCCTGATAAAGATTCTCGCCCTGACTCATCAAGCCTGACGGATTGATGAATGTTGCCAGTTGCAAACTGCCCACTTGCACCGGAGCGGCCACACCGGGTTGGGTCACGCTGATTACCCCGTCACGCCCGATCGATACATTAATGGCGTTCGCCGGAATGGTAATTGCAGGTTGAATGGGAAAGCCGCTGGATGTCACCAGTTGCCCCTGGCTGTCCATCTGGAACGAACCATCGCGGGTATAGGCCGTCGAGCCGTCCGGCATAAGCACCTGAAAGAACCCCTGCCCCTGGATCGCCACGTCCAACTGGTTGCCGGTCAGTTGCAAATTGCCCTGGGTATGAATGCGCTCTGCCGCAACGGGTCGAACGCCGGTGCCTACCTGCAAGCCGGACGGAATTTGTGTTTGCTGCGAAGACTGCGCGCCGGGCTGGCGGATGGTCTGATACAGCAAATCCTCGAACACCGCGCGGGAACGCTTGAAACCGCTGGTGCTGACATTGGCCAGGTTGTTGGAAATGACATCCATCTGGGTTTGCTGCGCATCCAGACCGGTTTTGGAAATCCACAAAGAACGTATCATGATTTCTATCCTTATCAGTTATGGTGAGTGGAACGGCACTTCGCGCCTCAGTGGGAAGTGGGAAACCTATTCCCTACTTACCCAGTAATGTTCATTATCTGACTGGCACGCTGCGCATTGTTATCCGCGCTTTGCAGCATTTTCATCTGCATGTCGAATTTGCGCGCCAGTGAAATCATGGTCACCATCGCTTCCACGGTATTCACATTGCTGCCTTCCAGGCTGCCGGCGGCTACGCTAACATTTGCATCTGCAGTAGCAACCGCGCCATCCCTCAAACGGAACAAGCCATCACCGCCGCGCTCCAGTTGTTCGGCGGGTGGGTTGACCAGCTTCAGTCTGCCTACCACAATCACCGAAGTGGCCTGGCTGCCGCTCGGAACGGTTGAAATCGTGCCGTCCTTGGCAAACGTCACTTCGGTGTCGGGTGGAACGGAGATCGGGCCGCCATCGCCCATCACATTCAAGCCGGTACGGGTTTGCAGCACGCCGCTTGGCGTGACCTGAAAACTGCCGTTGCGTGTGTAGGCCTCTTTGCCGTCTGCACCCTGCACCGCAATCCAGCCCGCTCCATTGATTGCCACATCAAGATCACGGCCGGTTTGCTGAAGAACGCCCGGCGTAAAATCCGCTCCCGTCGTGGAATCCACCACAAACGTGCGGGTCGGTAAACCATCGCCCACCAATGGAACGGCGCGAAAGGTATTCAGTGCGGCGCGAAATCCCGGCGTGCTGGCATTAGCCAAATTCTCCGCCACCGCTGCCTGCTGCTGCAGCACATGCGAAGCGCCAGTCATTGCGGTGTAAATCAGCTTATCCATTGCCTACTCCCTAAATTCGGCAAGTGGTAAGTAGGGAGTGGAACGGCGCTTCGCGCCTCAGTAGGAAGTGGAAAACCTACTCCCTACTCCCTACTCCCTACTCCACCACTCCCCTGCTAACGCAAGTTCACTAGCGTCTGCAACACTTGATCCTGCGCCTTGATAGTCTGCGCATTCGCCTGATAGACGCGCTGTGCGGTAATCATATTCACCAGTTCGGCAGTCAGATCCACATTCGAATCTTCCACTGCCGAGGATTGCAATACTCCCAGAGCACCTGTCCCCGGCGTGCCGACCAGCGCGCCGCCAGACGCAGCACTTTCCACCCACTCATTGTTGCCCATCGGCTGCAAACCCTGCGGATTGGTAAAATTCGCCAGCAGCATCTGCCCCAAATCACGCGATTGACCGTTGGAATAACGCCCCAGTAACGTTCCATCGGCGCTGATATTGAACCCGCTCAGCCGTCCGGAGGCAAAGCCATCCTGTGTCAGGCTATTCACGCCAAAACTGCCGCCGTATTGGGAAGTGCTGGCAAAATTAAAAGAAATTGTCTGAGCCGCAGCCGCTGTTGGGGTGAACGCTGCTGAAGCCATCGTTCCGACTGGAACGGAAGCGGGTGTGGTAGAAACCAGTTTGCCCAAGGTATCGAAGGTAAGCTGAGTCAGCGCAGTGCCAGCGGCTGGTACCGACACCCCATCCACAGATAGGTAGGCATTCCAGTTGGCCGATCCCGCGTTGGTAGTGGCTGCGACAGCGACAGCAGCGACAGCAGCTGCCGGCGTGACGGTCAGTGTAGTGCCGTCGACAACTGCAGAGATTGTATAAGTATCGGCTCCCAGCGTAACAGTATTTCCAACAGCCAGGCCGGCCGTTGATGTAACTGTCATGCTGTTCGATCCGAGGGCAATGTCACCAGTACCCACAGTAGCAACTGGCACCCTCTGGAAATACAGAGCCCCAATATGGTTGGCACCCAGGCTGTCATAAACTGTTATCGAGGTCGAGCTATTGTAGGACGTCGGATCAGTCGGGCTAAAAGCCAAGGTTGCCGGCGTCGGAGCACGTGAATCAAGATTCGCTCCGACCGTCACACTGGCCGTCTGATTAGGTTTTAAATCAGCATAATCGATCCTTAATGCCTGCGGTTGTCCCGGAATAATTGTCCCCGTTGCGTCCGGCAGATAGCCGGACAATTTATGCCCCTGGTTATTAACGATGAACCCGTCTTTATCCACCTGAAATTGCCCATTGCGGCTGAATAAAGTAGCCCCGCTTGGATCGATCATGCGGAAGAACCCTTGACCATTAATTGCCGTATCCATTGAGTTGCTGGTATTGGTGATATTCCCTTGGGAGAATTGTTGAACGACAGACGACACCCTGACGCCCGTGCCTATCTGAGCCGCACCACCACCGGCAAGAGACGCAGCGTACATGTCAGAAAATTGCACCTGAGATTGCTTGAAGCCAATCGTGCCGGAGTTCGCCACGTTATTACCTATCGCATCCAGTTGCTTGGCTGAGGAATTTAACCCGCTTAAACCTTGCTGAAAGCTCATGACCTTCTCCTCTCATTTATAGAATTTGTTTGATTTGTGACATCGCAATGCCATCCAGCTGTCCAACGCTCAGTGTCACGCCTTGCTTACCTTGGGACACGCCATTTACCATGCCGAACTGCAATCCTGTTACACCAACATTATTGCCGGCCAGCTCCGCATTAATGGCAAAGGTATAACTCCCATCTGCCATACTTTCGCCAGCATTATTCAAGCCATCCCATTGCCAATGCCCGATCCCACTTGGCTGTGCGCCTAATTGAATAGTGCGCACCAGCGCTCCCGCCTGATCGTTAATTGAAATCTTTACGTTATCCACGCTTTGCGGCAAATCAAAAGCGCCAAACGCGCCTCCACCAGACAAGTCAGTGCTATTGCCCGACACCAGCACACCGTGACCGATCATGCTCGCCGCCTGCATTGATTGACTTGCGGACATACTGTCACTCAGCGCCTGCAACGTGGTATTCAATTTATCTATACCCGACACCGTGCTGAGCTGCGCCATTTGCGAAGTGACTTGCGCATTGTCCATCGGGTTGAGCGGATCCTGATTCTTCATTTGCGTGACCAGCAGCTTCAGGAAACGATCCTGCGTGTCGGCCGCCGCCGAGGCATTTGCGGAAGAACCGGCATTTGCGTTCAATGAAGCAAACAGTGCTGCAGCGGAGCCGGCATCTTGTGTGGCATTAACCATGAAGATTTCCTTTCATTGGTTGCTATATCATCACCTTACTGACCAATGGTCAGCGTCTTGAGCAACAGCGTCTTCGAAGTATTCAGCACATCGACATTGTTCTGATAGGCACGCGAGGCAGAAATCATGTTCACCATCTCACCCACCACATCCACATTGGGCATGGCGACATATCCCTGCGCATCGGCCATCGGATGCTTGGGGTCATAGACCATTTTCATCGGTGAGCTATCTTCGACCACCTCCGTCACTTTCACGCCCTGCGCGTTGCTTCCGTCCACCGGCGTCGCGCTGAACACCACCTGCTTGGCCTTGTACGGCTGGCCGTTGGCGCTGGTGGTGCTGTCGGCGTTAGCCAGATTGCTGGCGACCACGTTCAGGCGCTGCGACTGCGCCGCCATTCCGGAACCCGCCACATTAAAAATATTGAATAGCGACATGATTACCCCTGTATCGCAGTTAACATCGCTTTCATCTGCTCACTGACAAACCGGACACTGGCCTCATAGCGCAATGCATTATCGGCAAACTGCGCGCGTTCCACGTCCATATCCACCGTATTACCATCGGCACTCGACTGAACCGGCTTACGGTACATTACCGGGGAACCCAGAATCGATGCGCCGGAATTCCCGTCCAAGTGCATGGGTGAAGTTTTTATGGCAGGCAACTCGGCAGCAGTGCCTGCCAGGGCATTCTGCAGCGCACTGGCAAAATTTATGTCCCTTGCCTTATAGTTCGGCGTATCAGCGTTCGCGATATTGGAAGCCAGCAGTTCCTGACGCGCTGCGCGCAGATTCAGCGCGGTTTGCTGAAAATGCAGTGCATCGTCTAATTTATTGATCATCTTGCCCTCCTGAATTCACCCACTACCACTTGCATGAGTGGCATACTAGAACGCACCGCTAATTTGTTATCTGCCGATTAACGGGAAATTCCCCCCCCAATTCCAATTTATTAAACCCTGTTTTATTTGGGTTAAAATTCACGAAATTTCAGACCTCAAAATCCAACCATGCTAAAACGTATCCATGTCGAACAACTGCGCTTAGGCATGCATGTACATAAGTTGTGCGGCTCCTGGATGGATCACCCGTTCTGGCGCGGCGCCTTCATGTTGGACAATCCCAAAGACTTGCAAACCATCTTGTCCACTGAAATCAAGGAAGTATGGATAGACGCATCCAAGGGTCTGGATGTCGAGGACGGAGCAGATAAAGAAGCGATTGCGGAGGAGGTTGAAAACACGCTTGCACAAGCTGATTCGGCCAGCAAGATAGCTCTGCGCGTTGATACTCATCAAGAGGCTGCGCGTGCCATCAAGATTTGCGCCAAATCCAGACAGGCTGTCACATCGATGTTTCAGGAGGCGCGCATGGGCAAGGCTTTGGATGCCAAAGACGCGCTGCCTATTGTTGAAGAAATTTCCATCTCGGTGATGCGCAATCCCGGGGCGTTGATTGGGTTGGCTCGTTTGAAAGACAAGGACGATTACACTTACATGCACTCGGTAGCCGTATGCGCGCTGATGGTGTCACTGGCGCGGCAACTGGGATTGGATGAAACGCAAATTCGTCAGGCCGGCCTGGCCGGTTTGCTGCATGACGTTGGCAAAATGATGATCCCGCTGGAAGTCCTCAACAAACCCGGAAAGCTGACCGATAGCGAATTTGTAATGGTAAAAAACCATCCCGCCGACGGGCACAAAATGTTGCTGGAAGGTGAAGGCATCAGCGATATCGCGCTGGATGTTTGTTTGCATCACCACGAGAAAGCGGATGGCAGCGGTTATCCAGAAAGGTTAACGAATGAACAGATCAGCCTGTTCGCCAAAATGGGCGCGGTTTGCGATGTGTATGACGCGATCACCTCCAACCGCCCCTACAGGAATGGCTGGGAACCCGCCGAAGCCATACGCAAGATGGCGGAGTGGTGCAATGGTCATTTCGACCAAGTCATTTTCCAGGCCTTTGTTAAGAGCATCGGCATTTACCCGGTCGGTTCGCTGGTCAGGCTGGAGTCTGATCGCTTGGGAGTAATCATCGAGCAAACCGAAAAGTCATTGCTCGCACCCAAGGTAAAAGTATTTTTTTCCATCAAATCTAACGGCCGCATTGTTCCCGAAATATTGGACTTATCGAAACCTGCCTGCAAGGACAAAATCACCTCGCACGAAGACCCTGAAAAATGGGATATCCGCGACATCCACGAACTATGGAGCGGCCTGCCTGCCGCGCCTTGGTAGGCCGCGCTGAACCCACCTGCTCCTTTACCTTAACAACTCGCGACATGCGCAATTCACCCCCATGAAGAAATTACTTTTATGCGCCTGTTTACTGCTGGAATGCGTAGCGGCATCAGCCGCGCAAGATCACACGCAAATAGGCAATGTTGTTGCCGTCTTTGTGCGGCAACAAACCGCCGCACTG
>Ga0154825_1153_pt2 | contig 15869 bp, 15 predicted proteins | sample Rifle2008BG16ft_FD_116129 | JGI IMG/M metagenome (GOLD analysis project Ga0154825, IMG submission 116129) | Gallionellales bacterium RBG_16_57_15
CGGGGTGGTGCCCATAAAGCCTGCCCCCGCAGCAGCGAAAGCTGAGATTGCGCCACCCGCACCACCCGATGTGGTCGCAGCCAGGACAATCGCTGTTCCGTTCGACTTGGTGATCTGGGCCGTTCCTGCTGCGAAAGTGCCTGACAGCGTATAGCCCGGATTTGCGTCTGCAAACGCAGTCCAGGCTGTATCCAGATTAGCGCCTGTGATCAAGGTGCCGACGGAACCGGCCGGAATGGTGTTGGAAAAAAGTGTTATCCCGTCAACCGTGAACGTACCAACCGCGTCAGTTGTAGTCACGCCGCTTACAACGGTGCCGCTGATTGCGCCCGATACGGCTGTTGTAGTGGTTGATACAGTAGTCGCACTGATCGAGGCGACCGCACGCAGCGGCAGCGCGGCGGCAATTCTGGCGGGATCACTGGTAACCAGCGCGATGTCGCTCGCGCCATTCGCGGTGGGCCGTATCAGGAAGCTATCTCCTGCAGCCATTGCGCCGGATGCCAGATTCACGGTAAAGCCATCCACCGTCCGCGGCAGTGTTCCGCCAAGATTGGTCAAGATATTGTCCGACAGACGCAGCATCGAGTAGCTTGTGCCATCGAATCTGAGCTGATAATCGCTGGTCGTCAGATCTGAAACGTTGGCGATCGTAGCGGAAACGGTTGCCGTACCGGTATTGTTCGCGCCCTGGGTAACACGCGGCGCTGCGGCATTAAACAGATTACCCCCCGGCACACCATACAGATCCTGCCCCAGTTGATTCTGCTGATTGATATTGTAAGCCAATCCCAACGCCACGCGACCCAGCGCATTACGCGCAGGCTCAAGGCTCTGATCGCGAAAAGCGAGATAGGCTCCCAGGCTCCCACCCTGCAAGCTGTTCTGTTGCATGGGAATGATGCTGATCCCGCTCTTGTAAGCGATCTCGACCTTGCTTGGATCAGTCGGCGATTGAATGGTGCGCAGCGACATGGCCTGTTCATCAATCACCAGCGTCTGTCCATTGCCGATGAACACGCTAAGCGTGCCATTGGTTTCCGTTTGCACGCTGACCTTGATTTCCTTGTTCAGTTGACTGATCAACTGATCGCGCTGATCCAGCAAGTCATTGGGTTGTTGCGCCTGACCGGTAGCGGCAGCAGCGCGTTTGATATTGCCGTTCAGGACTGCGATTTGCTGCGCATAGGTGTTGATGGTATTGACACTGCCGGTGATTTGACCGGTAAGTGAATTTGTAATATCGGTCAGGCGTTGATCGATCGCCTGAAAACGGTTCACGACAAACTGTGCGCTGCCGAGCAAGGCTTGCCGCGCGGGGATCGATTCAGGGTGATTGGCGACCCCGTTCACCGCATTGAAAAACTCCTGAATTGCCGGCGATGCGCCTGCCGCCGGATCGGCAACCAGATTGTCGATTTGCTTCATTACCGTGTGGTAGGAACTCAAATAGCTGGCCTGGCTCTGTTCCTGCAACATCTGGGTGTTCAAAAACTGATCGTAAATCCTTCTCACCCCTGCGACATCCACCCCTTCCCCGAGAAACACCCCCCCATACAACTGAGGAAGACGCGCGCTGAGCAGCACCTCCTGCCGGGTGTATCCCGGCGTGGTGGCGTTGGCGATGTTGTGCTCTGTGGTCGCCAAACCATACTGGGCGGCGTTCAATCCGCTCAATGCCGAGACAAACAGGTTGTTTCCCATGAACTTTCCTTCTCTCGCCCTCCGACGCATATAAATATGTTATCGGCATGACCAGCAAATTCCTTAGAACAATTTATGGCACAGGATAACCAGGCGCATCGCGGCATGTTATCCCGCCAGATTTATCTCTGCCCGGTTGCGGCAGTCTTTGCAGCACGGATCGTTGCCGGTCTGACTGGAGTAGTCCTGAAATACCACGGCATAAGATGAACAGGCATATCCTTCAGGCCGCTGGCCTGACTGGCCGGCTTGCATGGCGTGCGTCAACGGCTGACAAACTATCCGGCTTTGTTGCTTCTCCTGCGGGCACTTCTGCGCTCCGGGAATGGCTGAGTTGCTTCACCATGATGTCAGCCAAACCGACCCCGCGGCTCGCCATGCTTTGCGCCAGTTGCTGATCCAGCATACCGGTGAACATCCTGGTTTGCTCGCTATCGAACATGCTGTCCTGCGGTGTGGCTTCACGCATGCTCTTCAGCATCATGTTGAGGAATACCGATTCGAATTGTTGCGCCGCTGCCTCAAGTGCCTGCTCCGGCGAATTTCTGGCATGTACACGCAACTGCTCAAGGGACTTGGTGTCCAGTGCCAGCTTTGCCGAAGTGTCCAGCCGCGAGAGCATTTAAATTATCTCCAGCTCTGCACGCAGCGCACCGGAAGATTTCATTGCCTGAAGTATTGCCAGCAGATCCTGCGGCGTCGCGCCGATCGAATTCAGCGCCTTTACCACTTCGCTCAACGACACTCCTTGAGGCAGTTGCACCACGCCACCCTTGTCCGCTTTGATATCTATCGTTGTCACATCGGTCTGGACAGTCTGCCCCTGGGCAAGCGGGTTGGGCTGGCTGACTTCACTGACGGTGTTGATCACTACCGTCAGATTGCCGTGTGAAACTGCACAGGTATTCAAAGCCACTGCCTGATTCATCACCACCGATCCGGTGCGCGCATTGATGATGACTCTGGCTATGCCCTGTGCCGGATTGACCTCCAGATTCTCGATCCTGGATATGAATGCCACGCGCTCGTTGCCAGCCGGTGCATGCACTTGTATCACCCGCCCATCCAGGGCTGCGGCAATGTCTGGCGCCACCTGGCCATTGATCACCTCGGCGATCCGCGCGGCAGTCGTGAAGTCCGTCGCGTTCAATTCCAGATGAATGAACTCGCCCTGCCCAAGCAGCGTCGGCACGGCGCGTTCCACAGTCGCGCCGGTGGGCACGCGTCCGACACTTAAATGGTTCACCTGCACCGACGCTCCGCCGGCGGAAGCGCCCACCCCGCCGACCAGCACATTGCCTTGTGCCATCGCATAAACCTGGCCGTCCGCGCCCTTCAATGGTGTCATCAGCAGGGTCCCACCGCGCAGGCTCTTGGCATTGCCGATCGAGGAAGCGGTCACGTCTATGGTCTGACCCGGCTTGGAAAATGGGGGCAGCGTGGCAGTGACCACCACCGCCGCGACATTCTTGAGTTGCAAACTGGTGCCTTGCGGGAGATTCACGCCCATCTGTGACAGCATGCTGATGATGCTCTGCACGGTGAACGGCGTTTGCGTGGTCTGATCGCCGCTGCCATCGAGTCCGACCACGATGCCATAGCCCATCAACTGGTTGTCGCGCACTCCCTGGATGCTCGCCATGTCCTTGATGCGATCAGCCGTTGCCGTGAGCGGCAGTAGCATCGCGAACAGCACCAATAAAATTCGTTTCATCGTCTTGCTCCTCAAACGCTTTGCGTAGGGCTGGTTTCACCCGCCATTGTTGACGATGGCGGGTGAAACCCGCCCTACAAAATCGCACTTCTTAATGCGCTTTGGAATAAAACCCGCCATCCCTAAGCCGGACGAGCCGGAACCAAAATGTAGGGTGAATAAAGCGCGTAGCGCGTATCCACCAATCCGCATGGACAATCCATTGGTGGAAACGCTACGCTTTTTCCACCCTACATAAATCTACCTGAAAAGCCACGCCAGTGCTTGATTTACGATTTATTCTTGTCACAAATTGCGAAGACTTAACCGATAAGAGACTAACTAGAACGGCAACACCGACTGGAAGAAGCGTCCCAGAAAACCCAGCGATTTGGTGTCGTTTATCACCTCGCTCATCGCACCCGCATTCTTGTATTCAATATGCGCATCGGCGACTTGCGTCGACGGCACGGTGTTCGCGCCGGAAATCGTGGCCGGATTGACCACACCGGAAAAACGGATGAATTCGTCGCTCTGGTTCAAGGCTACCTGCTTTTCACCGCTCACCAGCAGATTGCCGTTCGGCAACACTTCGATCACGGTGACCGTGATCGTTCCGCTCAAATCCTGCGTGGCAGCACCGCTCCCCGAGATCGCGGACTTGTTGCTGTTCTCGCCGGTGATGGAGAATACGTTCATCGTCGGGTTTCCGCCCGGACCGGTTATGTTCGGCGTGCTCGCGTTGATGCTGTTCGAGCTGCTGGAACTGCCGCTGGTCTTCCGGTTGCCGGCAGTTTTTTCCGCAATCGTGATTATCAGGATATCGCCGACATTGCGTGCGCGCTTATCCTCGAACATCGGGCGTTCATTCACTCCGGACCTGAAGATCGCACCATCGGACGGAACAACCACCTGCCTATCGACCGGTCTTGCTGTCAATGGCTGCTGGATACGGGTGGTTGGCGTCATCGAACAACCAGCCAGCAGAATACAGAGGACAGATGGCAGATGACAGAATCGTTGTCGCAGCAAAGCTGTTTTTTTTATATCACGCGCCGCACGGCGGGACACAATCCTTCTGTCCTCCGTCTTCTGTCCTCTGTCTGCTGGCGCCGTATTCTCGCGGTTCAATTTTCGCTCCTCAAAACGGCGATCAAATCTGCGACAATCTCTGCAACATCTGATCAGAGGTCTGAATGGCTTTGGAATTGATCTCATAGGCGCGTTGCGTCTGGATCATGTTCACCAGCTCCTCGACGACGTTGACGTTGGAAGTTTCCACATAATTCTGATTCAACAAGCCGCTGCCATTGGTACCCGGAACATTGGTGGCCGGAGTCCCGGATGAGGCTGTTTCCTGATAAAGGTTGTCGCCCAGGCTTTGCAGCCCTGCCGGATTGATGAAGGTCGCCAGTTGCAGACTGCCCACTTGGACAGGTGCAGTCACACCGGGCTGTGTCACGGAAACCAGGCCATCCCGTCCGATGCTCACGTTGATGGCATTGGCGGGAATAGTGAGCGCAGGCTGGATGGCAAAGCCGTTGGCTGTCACCAGTTGTCCCTGGCTGTCAATCTGGAACGAGCCATCCCTGCTGTAGGCAGTCGTGCCATCCGGCATCTGCACCTGAAAGAAACCGGCGCCCTGGATCGCCACATCCAACTGGTTGCCGGTCAACTGCAGATTGCCCTGAGTATGTATCCGCTCTGTAGCCACTGGCCGCACACCGGTGCCAATCTGCAAACCGGAAGGGACCTGGGTCTGCTGCGAAGACTGCGCACCCGGCTGGCGCAGGGTCTGATACAGCAAGTCCTCGAACACTGCGCGCGAACGCTTGAACCCGGACGTGCTGACATTGGCAAGATTATTCGAGATCACATCCATCTGGGTCTGCTGTGCATCCAGACCGGTCTTGGATATCCACAAGGAGCGTATCATTTTGCTTTCCTTTTAAATTTTGGTCGCTAGTCGCTAGTTGGCATTGTCCGCTGCGCGGTGTTTTGGTTTAACTAGCGACTAGCGACTAACGACTAATATCTAACGGCTGGTTCAAGCAATATTCATTATCTGGCTGGCCTGCCGTGCGTTGTTATCCGCGCTTTGCAGCATCTTCATCTGCATATCGAATTTGCGCGCCAGCGAGATCATGTTCACCATCGCTTCAACCGTGTTCACATTGCTGCCTTCCAGACTGCCGGGAGCGATCTCCATGCCGGCATCCGCAACGGCAGTCGAGCCGTCCCTGGTGCGGAACAGGCCATCGCCGCCACGCTCCAGCAACCCGGGAGACGGATTGACCAGTTTCAAACGTCCTATCACCACCACTGAAGCCGCATCGGAACCGCTGGGCACACTTGAGATCGTACCGTCCTTGGCAAAGGTCACCTCGGTATCCGGAGGAATGCTGATCGGGCCGGCATCGCCGACGACATTCAAACCCGCGCTGGTTTGCAACACGCCATTCGGAGTGATTTTAAGACTGCCGTTGCGCGTGTATGCCTCCTTGCCATCCGCGCCCTGCACAACGATCCAGCCGGGTCCTTGCACCGCAACATCCAGCGCACGTCCGGTCTGTTGCATGACTGCCGGTGTAAAATCAGCACCCGCCGTGGAATCCACCACGAACGTGCGGGTGGGCAAACCTTCGCCTTCCAGCGGAACGGCGCGAAACGTGTTCAGCGTGGCGCGGAAACCCGGGGTATTGGCATTGGCCAGATTTTCCGCAACCGCAGCTTGCTGTTGAAGCACATGCGAAGCACCGGTCATTGCGGTGTAGATCAACCTGTCCATTGCATTCTCCTCATTCAGCAGGGCAATTCATGAATTGCCCCTACTCCCCACTATCGCAAATTCACCAGTGTCTGCAGCACCTGATCCTGCGCCTTGATGGTCTGCGCATTCGCCTGATAGACGCGCTGTGCGGTGATCATGTTCACCAGCTCGGCGGTCAGATCGGTGTTGGATTCTTCAACTGCGGAAGACTGCAACACTCCCAGACTGCTCGAACCGGGTGTGCCGATCAGCGGGCCGCCGGATGCGGCACTTTCCACCCATTCATTGTTACCCATCGGTTGCAAACCCTGCGGGCTGGTAAAATTCGCCAGCAGTATCTGTCCCATAGCGCGTGATTGCCCGTTTGAATAACGCCCCTGTATCGTTCCGTCAGAACTGGTATTGAATCCGCTTAACCGGCCGGATGAATAGCCATCCTGGGTCAAACTGTTCACACCAAAATTGCCGCCGTATTGGGATATCTGTGAAAAGTTGAAAGTAACTGTCTGTGCCGCGGCCCCCGTCGGCGTAAACGCTGCCGAAGCCATTGTCCCCAGCGGAACTGAAGCCGGGGTGGTGGAAGCCAGTTGACCCAGGGTATTGAAGGTCAGCGTAGTCAGCGCCGTACCGGCAACCGGCACCAATACCCCGTCTATCGCAAAATAGGTATTCCAGTTTGCCGATCCCGCATTGGAAGCGATGGTAGCCCCTGCGAGTGTTGCGGTCGTCGTCGCCGGAGCAAAGGTCACCACATTGCCGGCTATGCCCGTGATGGTCGTGGTCAGCGCCTTTGTTGAAGTAATGGTGGCGTTCGCAAGCGTTGCCGTAGTCGTCGCCGTACCAAAGGTCAGCACATTGCCGGCAATACCGGTGATCGTGGCAACGAGCGCTTTTGTAGAGGTGACGGCTGCCCCTGGAGCCGTTATCGCTGTCGTCGCCGGAGCAAAGGTCAGCACGTTGCCGGCAATACCGGTAATCGTGACAGCCCCAGGGTTGCCAGCGATGGCGATGTTGTCCCCGACCGCCAGGCCTGCGGCAGATCCAACTGTCACGGTCGTTGCGCCGATTGCAGTGCCCAATGTATCGGTAGTCGCCGGTCCCGCCGCCCCGGCGCCCGGAAGCGTGATGTTGTCCCCAACCGCCAGCCCTACCGCAGAAGCAACTGTCGCCGTAGTCGCACTGGCAGCAATAATTGCCGGGGAGGTAGTCGAAGGGCCCGCCCCACCCGCGCCGGGAAGCGTGATGGTATTCCCCACCCCCATACCTGCAGTGGAAGCAAGGGTCGCCGTGGTCGCACCTGCAGCAATGATTCCCGGGGCGGAAGTAGGAGCAATGACCTGCCTTTGGAAATATAGTGATCCGACATGGCTGGCGCCCAGGCTGTCGTAAACCGTCAGCGACGTCGAACTATTGTAGGATGTCGGGTCTACCGGATTGAACGTCGGGTTTACCGGTGTCGCTGCACGTGAATCAAGATTCGCTCCGATCACCACGCTGGCCGTCTGCCGGGGCGCCAGATCGGCGGCATTCAGCAGTATAGGCAGCGGCTGTCCCGGAATAATCACCCCGCTCGCGTCCGGCAGATAACCGGACAGCTTATGCCCCTGGTTGTTTACGACATAACCATCCTTATCCACCTGGAATTGCCCGTTGCGGCTATACATCACACTGCCGCCCTGATCGATCAGCCGGAAGAATCCCTGCCCGCTGATCGCCATGTCCATCGAGTTGCTGGTATTGGTGATATTCCCCTGGGTGAATTGCTGGACAATGGCCGCCACCTTGCTGCCCGTGCCTACCTGAGCCGCACCGCCGCCTGCAAGAGAAGCAGCATACATGTCGGCAAATTGGGCCTGGGATTGCTTGAAGCCGACCGTGCCGGCATTCGCCACATTATTGCCTATCACATCCAGTTGCTTGGCCGACGAATTCAGACCGCTCAAACCTTGCTGAAAGCTCATGCTGTTCTCCTTAGTGATTAACCTAGAGTGTGCGCCTCACGCACCTTCCAGCATCGCTGCTGTTTTTAAAGAATCTGCCTGACCCGGGACAGCGGGATGCCGTCCAGATTCCCGATGCCCAGCGTGACACCTTGCCTGCCCTGTGTCACGCTGCTCACCATGCCAAACTGCAAAGTTGTTGCTGCAACACTCTTGCCGTTCTGTGCCGCATCCACCGTGAAGGTATAACTGCCGCCGGCCACGGCATTCCCGGCACTATCCTTGCCATCCCACGCCCACTTGGCGATACCGGCGGGTTGCGCACCCAGATCGATGCTGCGAACCAACGCACCCGCCTTGTCATAAACTGAGACCCTGGCTCTATCCACCGGCTGCGCCAATTCAAAACCACCATAGCCGGCGCCATCGGACAGATCAACGTCTTTCCCGTCCACCAGCACACCATGGCCTATCATGCTGGCCGCCTGCAAGGATTGATTGCTCGTCATGCTGTCGCTCAGCGCCTGCAGCGTGGCATTCAGCTTGTCGATACCGGTCACCGTACTGAGCTGAGCCATCTGCGATGTCACTTGCGCGTTGTCCATCGGATTCAGCGGATCCTGATTCTTCATTTGCGTGACCAGCAGTTTCAGGAAACGATCCTGCGTTTCGGCCGCCGTTGAAGTTTTTGCGGCGAAGCCGGCGTTCGCATTCAATGAAGCGAACAGCGCTGCGGCCGAATTGGCATCTTGTGTGGCATTGACCATGATGTTCCTTTCTTTTACAGGGTGGCAAGGTATTGTGCCCGCCGTTCGCCTACCCTGCAAATGCCTTCCGTCCCCTGAATTATTGACCGATAGTCAGCGTCTTTAACAACAGTGTTTTCGATGTGTTCATCACTTCGACATTGTTCTGATAAGCCCGTGAAGCTGAGATCATGTTCACCATCTCATCCACCACATTCACGTTGGGCATGGCCACATACCCTTGCGGGTTGGCCATCGGATGCTTGGGATCATAGATCATTTTCATCGGCGAGTTGTCTTCGACCACCGCCTCAACCTTCACACCCTGCGCCTCCCCGCCGCCCATCGGCGTCGAGCTGAATACCACCTGTTTGGCCTTGTATGGCTGACCGGTTGCACTGGTGGTGCTGTCGGCATTCGCCAGATTGCTCGCCACCACGTTCAGGCGCTGCGACTGTGCCGCCATCGCCGAGCCTGCCACATTAAAAATGTTGAATAGAGACATGATCCATCCTCCGCAGGGTGGGCAAGGTTCATGCCCGCCATATGCCCTATAAAAAAGCTGTCCGCGAAAAACACGAAAGGCACGAAATAAAACAATAGCTTGTGTCGGTACAGTAACTCACCCATCGGGTGTCAATTTACAGCAAAGAATTTTTTCGTGTCTTTCGTGCTTTTCGTGGACCAAGCCGTATTTGGGTTTATTTCTGGTCAACCTTGTATCGCCGTCAAGATGCTTTTGAATCTTTCGCTGACAAACTTGACGCTGGCTTCATAGCGCAATGCGTTGTCGGCAAACTGTGCGCGCTCCACATCCATATCCACCGTGTTACCATCGGCGCTCGGCTGGACCGGTTTACGATACATCACCGGTGCTCCGAGAATCGAATTTTCGCTATTTCCTTCAAGATGCGCTGCCGAAGTTTGCGCGATTGGCAAGGCCGTTGATGTTCCGGCCAGGGCATTCTGCAACACGCTGGCAAAGTTGACATCTCTGGCCTTATAGTTGGGCGTATCCGCATTGGCGATATTGGATGCCAGCAATTCCTGGCGTGCAGCGCGCAAACTCAGAGCGGTTTGCTGAAATCGAAGCGCCTCATCCAGCTTATTGACCATTTCGCGTTCTCCATTCGACCACGACTATTATTCACATGTGCTGCATACTAAGTCGCCGCGCGCCTCTGCCATCTGGAGATAAGCGGGGTATTCCTGCCTCAATTCCGGCTTATCCGGCTCTTCCATATATTGACTGCAGCACGCACAATACCGCTCATGAGAAATCCTGTCCTGAGAGTCTGCCTGCTGCTCGGCCTGATTGCTGCAGCCCTGCCCGCAAAGGGTGCGCCGGCTGATACCCAACCTTCGGCCGGTCTTGTCGCAGCACCTGGCAATGGTTCACCGCCAATAGCGCAGATGCATGCACGGATCATGAATGTCGTTGCCGGTTTTGTGCGGCAACAAACCGCCTCGCTACCCGGCAAGGTCTCCTACCAGGTTGATGAAATGGATCAACGCCTCGCCTTGCCTGCATGCGCCAGGCTTGAAGCTTTTCTGCCCGCCGGCAGCCAGATGATAGGGAAGACCTCGGTCGGTGTGCGCTGTAATGATTCGGGCGGCTGGAATATTTTCGTTCCGGTTCATATCAGGATCAGCCTCAATTTGCTGGCTAGCGCACGGCAATTACCTCTGGGGCACACCCTGCAAGAACAGGATCTCGCCAGCGTGACGACAGAGGTCACCCAATTATCGGGTCTCACCGACCCCATGCAAGCAGTCGGGAAAGTGCTGCGTTACGGCATCACAGCCGGCCAGGTGCTACGCAAGGACATGCTGCGCCAACCGTTCAGCGTGACCCAGGGGCAGATCGTGCAGTTGATCGCGCATGGCAGCGGCTTCAGCATAAACAGCTCGGGCGCGGCGTTGAACAATGCCGGCGAAGGCCAACCTGTGCAAGTCCGGGTCGGATCAAGCCGCGTGATCGGCGGGATTGCGCGCGCCAAAGGCGTGGTGGAGATCGGGCTATAATTCTCCTCATAAATGAATCACCCCGCGCCAAGAGCGCGGGGTATCGGAAAAACTTGAGCGGGCGTAGCCCGGATGGAATGTAATGGAATCTGGGGAAACTTCGGCCACGCCCACCAAACCCCGGATTTCGCTGCGCTACATCCGGGCTACATCACTTACACAGCAGTCAGTTAGTTAGGCGACATATATACCAATAGTCAAAATCATTGCTTAAGGCAAAGCGTCGTTGTAGGAGCCCGATTTATCGGGCGATTTCAAGATTGGCTATCGCCCGATAAATCGGGCTCCTACATGTATACATCAATTTTTTGTAGTTTAAATTTCTGACTGCTGAGTAATATATCACCCTAAGCCGGGCGAGCCGGAACCAAATGCAGGGCGGTAGATGCGGTGACGAAGGAACCGCATCGCTCGCGTGAAGAATGATGCGGTTCGTGCCTCACCACATCCTACCACTTCTAAATTCTTGTCATGTTTTGACATCATTTGACTGGTAATAGACTAAATTTATATATCACCCTAAATCTTCTGGAGTTTTTGCCGATATTCGAATCAAATGAACGAAATGTTCGACTGTGGATTGAGAGGACGACTGTGAAAATCGATAAACCCGGCAAACCGTTACCCGCCACTCCGGCAGGCAAAGCGGTCACGCATGCCCCGGCCCGGGGTAAATCCACCGCGCCCCCTTCTGCTGCGCAGCAATCCGACAGCACCAGCGTCTCTCTCGGCTCTACGGCAACGCAGTTAAACAGCATGACGAACGCATCCATCGTCGATACAGGCAAAGTTGCCGAAATCAAACATGCCATCAGCGAGGGCCGCTTCAAGGTCAACTCGGGAGCCGTCGCCGACCGCCTGCTCGAAACGGTGCGCGAACTGATAGGCGGCAAAACTTGATATTTCAGGGTTTCCGTTGAAAATACCTGCCGCCAATCAATTAGTTGCCGCTCTGGCCGCCGAGTACTCGGCGTTGCTCAAGTTCGTGGCTTTGCTGGAACGCGAACAGACATTGCTGGTGGAGAATCTTACCGACCAGTTGCTTGATCTGTCCGGGCAAAAAACAACAGATGCACTCAACCTTGACCGGCTTGCCGGAACGCGACGCGCATTGCTGCAAAAAGTTATCCCGCAAGCGGGCATCGCTCCTGCAGTGAATAAACCTGGAGCAGGGAATCTCCCTCCGGGCATTCCTGGCCCGGATGCGATATATACCTGGCTGAAAACTCACAATCCGGAGGGCTTGAACATCTGGCGGAAGATATGCGCGATGGCAGATCATGCTCAACAGCTTAACCACACCAATGGCGAACTGATACAGATGAAACTGCGCCACAACCAGAAAACCCTTGCAGTTCTAAGCAATGCTGCGGACAAGGCCAATCTGTATGGCCCCAATGGACAGCACAGTTTTTCGCCCGGTAGCGGCAGGTCGCTGGGAAGCGGGTGAAAGAGGACTGAGATGCAAGGACTGAGGACTAAGTAAAAGCCGAGCGGCTCAGTCTTCAGTCTTCAGTCTTCTGTTCCCGTTCGACGTTCGGCGACAAAATCGTGATGCTGACACGCCGGTTCCTGGCACGATTTTCCGGGCTGTCGTTCGGAACCAGCGGTTGATTCGAGGCCAGACCGACCACAGACAGGCGTTTCTCAGGAACACCGTTCGCAATCAACATTCTGACCACGCTGCTGGCGCGCGCCGAAGATAATTCCCAATTGGAAGGAAACTTCTCGGTCATGATCGGAATATCGTCAGTATGCCCCTCCACTTCGACTGGCAATTCCTCCTTGTTCAACACAGCGGACACTTCGCGCAAGACTTCGAGTGAGCCCGGTTGCAATGCCGCCTCGCCGGTTTTGAACAATGAGCTTGCGCTGATATCGAGCACCACTCCGCGCCTGGTCGGATTGACACTGACCAGACGCTGATTGATCAAAGGGGACATCACCTTGCTCAATCCATTGGCCAGATTCTTCATGCGATCCTGAATCTTGCGCTGCTGTTCGCCCAGGCGTGCCGTGCGTCTGTCCACAAGAGCCTTGAGAAGCTGTTCCTGCTCGTTGGGCACTATGGTGTCGGCGGTGGACCTGGCCTTGCTGGTGAATGCGATGCTCAATGAATCACGGAAGGTCTTGTACTTCGTTTCATTCACCGAGGAGATCGAGTACATCACGACAAAAAAGGCGAACAGCAACGTGACGAAGTCGGCATACGAGATCAGCCACCGGTCGTGATTGTCATGCTCGAAACGTTTTTTACGGCGCGCCATCTTCAGACTATATAACTTTGCAACTTGATCTCGACCAGTCGCGGGTTATCCCCGTTGGCGATTCCCACCAACCCATCCACAACCATTTACTGCATCTGGGACTGCTGCATGATGATGGATTTCAGTTTGTTCGCGACCGGCAGGAACAGCAGATTCGCAAAGGCCACGCCATAGATCGTCGCCACGAATGCAACGGCGATACCGCCTCCCAGCTTACTTGGGTCGGTGAGATTTTGCATCACGTGCATCAAGCCCAATACCGCACCGATAATACCGATGGTCGGGGAATAACCGGCTGCCGCTTCCCATACCCGCGCGGATTGCCAGCGCAACTGCTCCCACGAATGGATATCCACATCCAGAACCTCCCGGATTTTCTCGGCGCTGTTGCCATCCACCAATAGTTGCAGCCCCTTTTTCAGAAAGGGTTCCTTGGCGGAAATGATGCGTCTTTCCAAAGCCAGGATACCTTCCTTGCGAGCCAGCGTACTGCACTCGGTCAATATCCTGATCGTCTCGCGGCTGTTCAGTTGCGGAGGAACAAAGGCCCAGCGTCCCATCCTGATCGCCGTAAAAAAAATCCTGGCCGGACATTGCACCATCACCGCGCCCAGCGTGCCGCAGAACACAATCATGAAGGCCGCGCCCTGAAACAGGATGGAAAGATCGCCGCCCTCCAGTATCTGCCCGCTCAAGATGCCGGCCAGGCCGACCACCAGACCCAGTAGCGTGAGTTTATCCATTGCAGTTGCCTGCAACAGAAGACAGAGGACAGAGGACAGAGGACAGAGGCGTTGTCGCGGCTATGCCGCGCCCTTGATATAGCGTGCCGCGCAGCGGCACACACAACCTCTGTCTTCTGTCAGCGAAGCGACTGTCCTCTGTCTTCTGATTCATCAATAGCCTTTCATCCGGCTGCGCAGCCTCGCCACAGCCTGGCTGTGCAACTGTGAAACACGCGACTCGCTTACTCCAAACACCTCACCGATCTCGCTCAGATTCATCTCCTGTTCGTAAATCATGCCCATCACCATCCTCTCGCGCTCAGGCAGGCCTTCGATAGCATGCGCCAGCTCGGCTTTGAAGCGCTCGTCATGCAACAACTCCATCGGGTCTGCGTCTTTGCCGGACTCGAAGCGCTCAAAAAAATCTTCCTGACCCTCCTCGTGGAAATCTTCGTAGTACACCAGCTGCGCACCGCGCGACTCCTGCAGCATGTGCTGGTATTCTGCGAGCGGCATCTCGAGTTGTTCGGCGATCTCGGTCTCGTTCGGCGGCTTGCCCAGCTTCTGCTGTAACTGGCTGATGGCCGTTTCGATGCGGCGCATGTCGCGGCGCAAACTGCGTGGCAGCCAATCGGCAGCCCTCAACTCGTCCAGCATCGCGCCGCGGATGCGCTGTGAAGCGTAGGTTTCGAACTGTGCCCCGTGCAACTCGTCGTAGCGGGAGGCCGCATCCAGCAGACCTATCATGCCAGCCTGGATGATATCGTCGATCTGCACGCTGAGGGGTAACCTGGACATCATCTGATGCGCGATCCGTTTCACCAGATGGGCATGTTCCCGCACACACTGATCCTTGTCGTTTAGTCCGGTAGCCGTGTACATGCCCGCTAGTTTACAACGTGCGCAATTTCTCTGCAGAGCCGTTGTCGGGGTTGCGCTGCTTGTTTCACAGGACCGCGCATCGCAGTGCGCACCCCGCCTTCCGCTTCGTCCTGGCGCAGCGGCATAAGTAATAATCCATGCGCCAACCCGGTGTAAGACTGCGACGAGACGGCTGACGGGAATGCCTCGACCACCGGCTTGCCCATCTGTGCAGCGCGCTTCAGACTGTCATCATGGGGAATGCAGCCCAGATAATCCAGCCGCACAGCAAGGTTACGGCATGCCAGTTTTGCCATATTCTCAAACACTGTCCTTGCCGCCTGCTCGTCAGCCACTTTGTTCACCACGATCCCGAACTGCAAACGCGCATACCCCAGCGCCATGCGTTTAATTAATGCATAACTCCCGGTGATACCGCTGGTAGTGGCATCAACCACAACCAATAACGCGTCGCCGCGCGCCAGACCCGATGAGACTGCACAAGAATCGCTGCGTGCTCCCGCAAAGGGAATACCTCCCGACATTTGTGCTGCGGCTGACCTGGCCTGCGCTTCGACACGGCTCATATTGGCTATCATCTTCCGGGCGCCCGGCCGATGGCTCTTTGGCTGATGGCCTGATCGAATGGCCAGTGGTTCCATCAGGGCAGGCATGGCTGCATCAACCAGTATCACATCCACACCACTGCCTGCCTCGGCCAGCGCACATACAAGGCGCTGCTGCCCGGCCTGATCCGGCCCGGCGCCCGCAATGGCCGCGCCTTCAGACGCTCGCTCCTCATAAGGTCTTGACGCCGCCATGGCGAACAGCGAGCGAGCTGCGGACAAAACATTAAAACCGCATGCATTCAATACTGCGTCGCCAAACGTGCACTTTCCCTGTGCCACATCCAGCAAATCGTGTCTGGCATACAAGCCAAGACTATCAAGCACATTGTTTGTCGCATTATTTTCATCCAGCACCATCACATTTTTACCGGAACGCGCCAGCGCCGCAGCAAGATTTATGGCCACGCTGGTGCGTCCCACGCCGGATTTTCCTGCCACCAGGGTGATCACCCGGGCTTGATTGCACACCTCCGACACGTTACCGGCGTTGCCGGCCGTTTGCACCCGCG
>Ga0154825_1262_pt1 | contig 13727 bp, 13 predicted proteins | sample Rifle2008BG16ft_FD_116129 | JGI IMG/M metagenome (GOLD analysis project Ga0154825, IMG submission 116129) | Gallionellales bacterium RBG_16_57_15
CCCGCCGGACAGGCTGATGGCCGGATTGTTGCGGATATGTGTGATATGCAGATCCTCCAGCAACTCTTCCTGGCGATTCTGTATGTCACCGTTGGCAAGTCCCTGCAATTCCAGCACGGCCTGAATGTTTTGCGCCACAGTCAGACGGCGGAAAATCGACGCTTCCTGCGGCAGATAACCCAATCCCAGGCGCGCGCGGCGGTGGATCGGCAGATGAGTGATGTTCTGCCCGTCAATGGAGATTTCTCCGCCATCGGCTGCGATCAATCCTACGATCATGTAGAACGAAGTGGTCTTGCCCGCACCGTTCGGGCCGAGCAGGCCGACGACCTCGCCGCTTTTCAGCGACAGCGAGGCATCGTGTACCACGGTGCGCGAACCGTATTTTTTATTGAGGCAGACTGCACGCAATTCACTCATGGTCGAGGGGCAAGTATTTCACTGGGGGTAATGGGCAGCCCGCCTGGAGCGGGCGGTAATGCCGCTTCTTCTTTTGAGTTGGGTTGCAATACGGCGCGCACCCGTTTGGGCGGCGAGCTTTCCGTGCTTGCGCTGCCGCCGTTCACCTGGAAAATTTCGGTTTTTGCGCTGTAGGTGATGTGTTCGCCGAGCACCTCATCCAGATCCCGCTTGAGGCGCGCCCGCACGTAAAAATCCACCGTCTCGGCGCGGGTGTCATATTCGATGCGTTCGCCATAACCTTCCACGTACTCATCCAGCCCCTCGCGTTTTTGCCGGAAACTGGCGGTATTTCCATAGGCCGTACCGTGTTTGAAACCGTCCTGGTCCTGCGTCACAACAATTTTGTCGCCGCGTATCAGCAGCGTGCCTTGAGAAAGTTTCACATTGCCAATGAAGGTGCTGATTTGCTGCGCGTCATCTATCCGTAGCTGATCGGCTTCCAGGTGTATCGGTTTATCACGGTCGGCGCGTTCGGCAAAGCAAGGCGGGATGCAGAGCAACATAAAAACTGCCGATAATAGTTTATTTGTGGGCTGGGGCATGTTCGCTTGTTACCTTGGAAAGCAGTTTCAGGGTGCGCGCCTTGTTGTCCATCTCAAGGCCTGTTGCATGTGTGGTGCTGCGCGCATCGACAATGGTGACAGCGCGGTCTGTGTTGGCGAGATCGCGGTCCGGGACGATGCGCAGATATTCCGTTTGTAGGGTAAGTTCACTTTGTTGCCCGCTGGCCTCGCGCAGTACTTCGACATCGCCGTGCAGGAATATTTCATCGCCCCTGCTGGAAACGATACCGCGTTTGGCGATGGTGTGTATCGCCGGACGCTCGGTCGATAGCGTGGTCAGGCGCGGCAGTTCCAGTGTGGTGCTGTCGTCATCCGGATAATGCTGCATCTTTTTTGCTGCCATGATGAAGCGCGGCACACCCTGTTCGTTCAGCTTGATCGCGGAAAAATTTTCCATGACGGCATCCGGGTCATGGCGCTTGCCATTATCCGTTTTTGCGGCTTCCGGCATTACCTGCAGGTTCAACCAATAGGTAATTCCCAGCAGGCCAAGCAACGGTAACAGTGGCAGCCAGTAACGGACGCGGGAAGCGAAGGTCATTGCAGATAGAGAGCCAGTTGCGCATCCAGCGTGCCTTGCGCCGACATGATCAGCTCGCAGGCTTCGCGCACCGCGCCATATCCGCCGCCGCGCTGTGTGACATAGTCGGAATGTTCGCGCACCAGTTGCGGGGATTCCGGTACGCTGATGGCCAGTCCGACATGGCGCATCACCGATAAATCCACCACGTCATCGCCCATATAGGCGGCGGCATCACGGGGTAATTTAAGTTTGTTGAGCAGGCCAATCATTGTTTCAAGCTTGTTTTCCACACCCTGAAAGACATGCGCAATGCCAAGATTCTCCGCGCGCGCTGCGACACAATGCGAAGTGCGCCCGGTAATAATGGCGACCTCAACCCCGCTGGCGCGCAGCATTTTCAGGCCATGCCCGTCCAGTGAGTTAAATCGTTTGAATTCCTCGCCGGAGTCGGACAGGTAAAGTCCGCCGTCGGTCATGACACCGTCCACGTCAAAGGCCATCAGGCGGATTAGTTTGGCGCGACTCGATAGCATGGTTTGCTCCTAGATAACCTTGGCGTGTAACAGATCGTGCATGTTCAGCGCACCGACCAATTTATGCTGTTCATCCACCACCAGCATCTGACTGATATTGTATTGCTCCATAACCTGCACCGCCTCGGCGGCCAGCGCATCCGGACCGATGCAGCGCGGGTCGGCAGACATCACGCTGCGCACCGGTGTGACGTTAAGATCGAGTTTTTTTGCCAGCGTGCGGCGCAAATCGCCGTCAGTGTAAATGCCCAGCACGTGCTGCCCGGCATTCACGATGGCAGTCATGCCCACGCCTTTTCTGGAAATTTCCATAATTGCGTCACTCAGCAGCGCATCTTCGTGAACCATCGGCAAACGTTCGCCGCTGCGCATGATGTCGCGTACACGGGTCAGCAAACGCCGCCCCAGGCTGCCGCCAGGATGCGAGCGGGCGAAATCTTCAGCGCCGAAACCCTTGGCGTCCAGCAGCGCCACCGCCAGCGCATCGCCCAGCGCCAATGCCGCTGTGGTACTGGCTGTGGGCGCCAGACCCATCGGGCAGGCTTCCTTGTCTACCGCCGCATTGAGATGCACGTCAGCGGCCATGGCCAGGCTGGACAAGGGATTGCCGGTCATGCTGACAAGCTTGGCACCCTGGCGTTTGATGACCGGCACGATGGTCATCAGCTCCTGGCTTTCCCCGGAGTAGGACAGCGCGATAATGACATCTTCGCTGGTGATCATGCCAAGATCGCCATGGCTGGCCTCGCCAGGGTGCACGAAGTAGGCGGGGGTGCCGGTGCTGGACATGGTCGCGGCGATTTTGCGCGCGATGTGCCCGGACTTGCCCATGCCGCTGACGATGACCCGGCCTCCGCAGCACAGGATTACATCCAGCGCGCGCAGGAAGTTCTCGTCGAGGCGAGCGGCGAGCGTTTGAACGGCATCGGCTTCGATGCGCAATACTTCGCGGGCCAGGTCGAGCGCGCGCGGCGCGGCAGAGACGTGTTTATTCATGCGCAGCATTATAGCCCGTAGGCTGTAGTGATGGAATCAAGCGCTGACAAAGCCGGAAAAAATACGCCGCTGGCCCCGCCGGATGCCGGATCAACTCCGGCATGACGGTCTCTCTTATCTCTTTTTGTTTTCGATCATCTCATGCAGGATCGGGGTCAGGATGATTTCCATCGCGTAGCTCATCTTGCCGCCGGGCACCACCAGCGTGTTGGCGCGCGACATGAAGGAATCGTGAATCATGCTGAGAAAATAGGGAAAATCCACGCCCTTGGGTTTGCTGAAACGAATCACCACAAAGCTTTCGTCCAGCGTGGGGATATCGCGCGCAATGAACGGATTGGATGTGTCTACCGTAGCCACGCGCTGGAAGTTGATGTGAGTGCGCGAAAACTGCGGGGTGATGAATTTGACGTAGTCCGGCATGCGGCGCAGGATGGTATCCACCGTCGCTTCCGCCGAGTAACCGCGCTCGGCCTTGTCGCGGTGAATTTTCTGGATCCACTCCAGATTGACCACCGGCACGACGCCGATGCCCAGGTCCACATATTTGGCCACGTCAATGGCGCCATCGGTTACCAGGCCATGCAGCCCTTCGTAGAACAGCAGGTCAGTATTGGTTTCGATATCTTCCCACGGGGTGAATATGCCGGGTTTCAGGTCCGTCAGGCCAAAGTGTTTGTTGTGCAACGCGGCTTCATCCTCGCTGTGCACGTAATAGCGGCGCTTGCACATGCCGGTCGCGCCATATTTCTCGAACATTTCTTCAATCTTGTCGAAGTGATTGGACCCCGGGCCAAAGTGGCTGAAGGCGTTGTTGCCGGCCTTGGCAGCTTCGGCAGCGGCGGCGCGGAATGCCATGCGGTCCAGACTATGCAGGCTGTCGCCTTCGATGACCGCCGCAGTGATTTTTTCGCGGCGGAAAATATTTTCAAAGGCCTGTTTTACCGTGGTGGTGCCTGCGCCGGAAGATCCGGTGACAGCGATAACGGGGTGCTTGTGCGACATGGTGATTTCTCCTGGAACAATATGAATGAAAACTTTGTATTAGGCGGCGATTCTATAACAAAGCCCCCCGCTCAACTACAGATAAAACGACTGGCTGTCGCGGGCTTTTGACCTTTCCGTTGCGTCGCTTGTTGTGTTTTTCTGGAGCCTTTTACAGAATTGCCTTTGAGCACGGCAAAGGCGATATCGCTATAATGCCGCATTCAAAAATCCAGACTGCAACCTGCGAAATCATGCAACCCAGCTACCATCCGGCATCCATCGAACAACAGACGCAACAACACTGGGAAGACCGCCAGGTATTCCGCGCCAGCGAGCAGTCCGACAAGCCCAAGTATTACTGTTTGTCGATGTTCCCCTACCCGTCCGGCAAGCTGCACATGGGGCATGTGCGCAATTACACCATCGGCGATGTGTTGAGCCGCTACCATCGCATGAAAGGTTTTAACGTAATGCAGCCGATGGGCTGGGACGCGTTCGGTTTGCCCGCCGAGAACGCCGCGCTGGCCAACAACGTGCCGCCCGCCGCATGGACCTATTCCAACATCGACTACATGAAGCAGCAACTCAAGTCGCTCGGGCTGGGCATTGACTGGTCGCGCGAGATCGCCACCTGCAAGCCGGACTATTACCGCTGGGAGCAGTGGCTGTTCACCAGGCTGTTCAAGAAGGGCGTCATTTACAAGAAGCTGGCCACGGTGAACTGGGATCCGGTGGACCACACTGTGCTGGCCAATGAGCAGGTCATCGACGGGCGTGGCTGGCGTTCCGGCGCGCTGGTGGAAAAGCGCGATATCCCGATGTACTTCTTCCGCATCACCCAATATGCCGAGGAATTGCTGCAAGGGCTGGATACGCTTCCCGGCTGGCCGGAACAGGTCAAGACCATGCAACGCAACTGGATCGGCAAGAGCTACGGTGTGCGCTTCGCGTTTGAAATCCCCGCCGCAGGCGGAACATCTCTTCCCTCGCCCGCAGGCGGGAGAAGGACCGAGGGTGAGGGAGTGTCCACGAAGAGCAATTTGTTGTGGGTGTATACCACCCGCGCCGACACCATCATGGGCGTTACTTTCGTCGCAGTGGCCGCCGAACATCCGCTGGCAACCCACGCTGCACAGGATAACCCGAAGCTGGCCGCGTTCATTGAGGAATGCAAGCAGGGCGGTGTGGCCGAGGCCGACATCGCGACGATGGAGAAAAAGGGCATGGACACCGGGCTGCAAGTCACCCACCCGCTCAGCGGCGAACAGGTGCCGGTGTGGGTCGGCAACTACGTGCTGATGAGCTACGGCGAAGGCGCGGTGATGGCGGTGCCGGCGCACGATGAACGCGATTTCCATTTCGCCAGGGCTTACGGTCTGCCGATCAAACAATCCATCGCGGTAAAGGAGCTGAGCTTCAGTGAAGCTGCCTGGCAAGAATGGTATGCCGACAAGGAGCACGGCACATGCGTCAACTCAGGCAAATACGACGGGCTTAGCTATGAACAGGCCGTAGATGCCATCGCCGCCGACCTGAACGCAAAAGGCCTGGGCGACAAGCAGGTGCAGTTCCGCCTGCGCGACTGGGGTATCTCGCGCCAGCGCTACTGGGGCTGTCCAATCCCGATCATCCATTGCCAGAGCTGCGGCGACGTGCCGGTGCCGGACGAACAATTGCCGGTGGTGCTGCCGGAGAACGTGGTGCCGGACGGCGCGGGCTCGCCGTTGGCAAAGATGCCGGAGTTCTACGAATGCGCCTGTCCGCAATGCGGCGGCAAGGCGCGGCGCGAGACCGATACCATGGACACCTTCGTCGAGTCGTCCTGGTATTACGCGCGCTATGCCAGTCCGCAATGCGCCTCCGGCATGGTGGACAAGGCGGCGGCACAGAAATGGCTGCCGGTGGATCAGTACATCGGCGGCATCGAGCACGCCATCCTGCACCTTTTGTATGCACGCTTCTTTCACAAGCTGATGCGCGACGAGGGTCTGGTGCAAGGCGACGAGCCCTTCAGGAACCTGCTGACCCAGGGCATGGTGGTCGCGCCGACCTTCTACCGCGAGGGCAAGGGCGGCAAAAAACTGTGGATCAACCCTGCCGATGTCGAAGTGGAAACCGATGAGAAGGGGCGCCCAACGGGTGCCAAACTGAAATCAGACGGACAACCTGTTGCCATAGGCGGCACCGAAAAAATGGCCAAGTCGAAGAACAACGGCGTCGATCCGCAGGCCATCATCGACCAGTATGGCGCCGACACCGCGCGTCTGTTCATGATGTTCGCCGCGCCGCCGGACCAGTCGCTGGAATGGTCGGATGCCGGCGTGGAAGGCGCATTCCGTTTTCTCAAGCGCGTGTGGAAGACTACCCATGATCACGTCGAACGAGGCGTTGTGGCCGCCTACCGCAGCGGTGAGTTGAGCGCGGCAGCGAAAGCTTTGCGCCTGCAATTGCACCAGACCATCAAAAAAGTGGATGACGACATGGGGCGGCGCAAAACCTTCAACACCGCCATCGCGGCGAACATGGAACTGCTCAATGCGCTGGCCAGGTTCGACGAGCAGACGCCTGTCGCGCGCAGCGTGACGCAGGAGACGCTGGAAGCCATTGCGCTGATGCTCAACCCGATCGTGCCGCATATGTGCCAGGCGCTGTGGGCCGAGTTGCGCCCCGGCACTGACCTGCTGGATCAGGGTTTTCCGGAAGTCGACCAGAACGCATTGGTGCAGGACGAAATCGAGATCGTGATCCAGGTGAACGGCAAGCTGCGCGGCAATCTGACCGTTGACAAGCATGCCGATAAAGCGGCGCTGGAGCAGTTAGCCCTTGCTCACCCTGCCGTCGAAAAACAGTTGGCGGGCGCGGCTCCGAAGAAAATCGTGATCGTGCCGGGTCGTTTGATCAATATTGTTGCTTAGGAAAAAGGTCATGCGCATATCCCCGCAACTGTTTGCCATGATGATGATCCTGCTGCTGAGCGCATGCGGCTTCCATCTGCGCGGCCAGGCAGGAATGCCGTTCGATACGCTGTATCTGGACGCGGCTAATTCCCGAACCGCTTTTATTGCCGACCTGCGCCGCAACCTGGAAGCCAACAACGTGAAGCTGGTGAACAGCGCCGAGCAGGCAGACGTGGTGCTCAACATCGTCAGCGAGATTCCGGAAAAGCAGATTCTCACACTTGGCGGCAGCGGGCGCGTGAACGAGTTCCAGTTGCTTTACCGCGTTTCGCTGCGCGCCTATGACCTCAAGCAAGACTGGATACCCGCCGAGGAAATCGTGCTGCGCCGGGATTACCTGTATGACGACACCAAGATTCTCGCCAAGGAAGCCGAGGAAGCGCTGCTCTACCAGAGCATGCGTTCGGATATGGTGCGGCAGATCGTGCGCCGCCTGAGCCGCGCCAAACCCCAGCCGCAATAGCCCGATTTTCATGCCGATCTCCAGCGAAGACCTGCCGCGCCACTTCGCCTCCGGCCTTAAGCCGCTGTATGTGGTGTATGGCGATGCACTGCTGCTGGCGGTCGAGGCGGCGGACAGTATCCGCGCGGCGGCGCGTGCGGCCGGCTACAGCGAGCGCGAGACATTTATCGCCGAGCAGCATTTCAAATGGGGCGAGTTGCGCAACAGCGCGCAGAGCCTGTCGCTGTTTGCCGAGCGCAAAATCATCGACCTGCGCATTCCGTCCGGCAAGCCCGGCACGGAAGGCGGGCAGGCATTGCAGGACTACGTTGCCGACCTGAATCCGGACGTGCTGACGCTGATTTCGCTGCCCAGGCTGGACTGGAGCGCGCAGAAAAGCCAGTGGTTCACCGCATTGCAGCGGCACGGTGTGATGATTCCCGCCGACGATATTCCGCGCAATGCGCTGCCGCGCTGGATTGCTGCACGCCTGAAGCGGCAGGAGCAGAGCGCCGACGAGGCCACGCTGGAATTTCTCGCCGACCGTTGCGAGGGCAACCTGCTGGCGGCATTTCAGGAAATCCAGAAACTCGCGCTGCTGTTCCCCGCCGGACTACTGTCTTTCGAGCAGGTCAGGGACGCGGTGATGGATGTGGCGCGCTACGATATCTTCAAGCTTTCCGAAGCCATGCTGAACGGCAACGCGGCGCGTTTCGCGCGCATCCTCGACGGGCTGCGCGCCGAAGGAACCGCCACCGTGCTGGTGCTGTGGGCTGTCAGCGAAGACATCCGCACGCTGGGCAAGGTGCTGCAGGCGGTGCAGCGCGGCGCCAATCTCGGCAACGCGCTGCGCGACCTGCGGGTGCGCCGCGACCGGCAGCCTCTGATCGAACAGGCGGCGCGCCGCGTGAAGTTTCCGCTTGTCGAGCGCGCCCTGCAGCAAGCCGCGCGGCTGGACAAGACCATCAAAGGCCTGCGCCAGGGCGATGTGTGGGATGAATTGTTGCAACTCGGGCTGAGATTCGCGAAATGAACGACATATTAATAGTCATCACCAACCTGCCGGACGCACAAGCCGCCGGACAACTGGCGCAGCGGCTGATCGAGGAGCGGGTTGCCGCCTGCGTGAACCAGCTTGCGCCCTGCACCTCGACTTACCGCTGGCAGGGTAAAATCGAGACCGCCACCGAAGTGCCGCTGCTGATCAAGACCACGCGTACCGCCTATCCGCGCCTTGAACAATTGATCCGCACGGTGCATCCTTACGAACTTCCGGAAATCATCGCTGTCCCCGTGATAGCGGGTTTGCCCGCTTATCTGGGGTGGGTAGGCCAGGAAACAGACACATTCAAGGACTGAATTCATGCGTTTTGTACTGCTGCTGTTATGTTTGATGACGCCTGCCTCGCATGCAGGGGGTTTGCTGGATCGCCTGCCCGGCCTCGGCGGCGCCAAGCAGCCCAGCTTCCTGCCGCCGGACCAAGCTTTCGTCCTGCAAGTCACGGTGCGCGACGCTTCCACCCTGCAAGCCAGCTTCAGCGTGACGCCGGGCTACTATTTGTACCGCGACAAGATCAAGTTCGAAACCGGCGATGGCGCGGCCAAAGTCCTGGCGGTGAACCTGCCGCGAGGCGAAATGAAGCAGGATCCCGCTTTCGGCAACATCGAAGTGTTCCACAACTCGTTCCAGGCCGAAATCACCCTGGAGCGCGCGCACGATGCCGCCACCGGCATCACCTTGAACGCCATTTACATGGGGTGCAGCGAGGAAGGGTTGTGCTATCCGCCGATCAAGAAGGCGATAACGCTAGCCCTGCCGGATGCCAAAACCGGGCGGCGCGCGCCGCCCGTCCCGGCAATGACCGAAGCGCCGCCGCCCTCGGCCATCGCGCCGCTGCCGGTCGCGCCGGCTGCGGCAGACTTGCCGGACAACGAGAACTCACGGATCGCGCAACTCTTCAAGGGCGGCAGTTTCTGGCTGATCGTCTCCTTCTTCTTCGGCGCGGGGCTGCTGCTCGCCCTGACGCCCTGCGTGTTCCCGATGATCCCGATCCTGTCCGGCATTATCGTCGGGCGCGGGCACAAGATCACCAAGACACACGCCTTCATCCTGTCGCTGGCTTATGTGCTGGGCATGGCGGTCACCTACGCCGCCGCCGGGGTGGCGGCAGGGTTTTCCGGCAGCCTGATCTCCAACGCGCTGCAAACGCCCTGGGTGCTGGGCAGCTTCTCCGCACTGTTCGTGCTGCTGTCGCTGTCCATGTTTGGCCTGTATGAACTGCAACTCCCAAATTCCTGGCAGAGCAGACTGACCGACACCAGCAACCACCTGCATGGCGGTCACCTGTCCGGCGTGTTCGCGATGGGCGCGCTGTCCGCCGTCATCATGGGGCCGTGCGTGGCCGCGCCGCTGGCCGGCGCGCTGCTGTATATCGGCCAGACGCACGATGCCGTGCTGGGCGGGGTCGCCCTGTTCGCGCTGGCGCTGGGCATGGGCGCGCCGCTGCTGCTGATCGGCACCTCGGCGGGCGTATTGCTGCCCAAGGCCGGCGCGTGGATGGAGTCGGTCAAGAAATTCTTCGGCGTGATGCTGCTGGCGCTGGCGATCTGGATCGTCCAGCCGCTGCTGCCGGTCGGTGCGCAGATGCTGCTCTGGGCGGCGCTGCTGATCTTCTCCGGCGTTTACCTGCGCGCGCTGGATCCCCTGCCGCATAATGCCGGCGGCTGGCACAGGCTGTTCAAGGGCAGCGGCATGATCGCCCTGCTGCTCGGTGTGGCTTACCTGATCGGCGCGTTGTCCGGAGCGCATGACCTGCTGCGCCCGCTCGGCAACATCGGCCGCACCGAAGCGCCAGTAGCGGAGACCGTGCAATTCTCCCGCGTCTTGGATGTCGCGGATCTCGACCGGCGCATCGCTCAGGCGCGCGGGCAGGCGGTGATGCTGGATTTTTACGCCGACTGGTGCGTCTCCTGCAAGGAAATGGAGCGCTTTACCTTCACCGATCCCGCCGTGCAGGCCAAGCTCAAACCGATGCTGTTGCTGCAAGCGGACGTGACCGCCAACAGCGAGGCCGACCAGGCTTTGCTCAAACGCTTCGGCCTGTATGGCCCGCCCGGCATCCTGTTTTTCGATGCGCAAGGGAATGAAATGGGCGATTTCCGCGTGATCGGCTATCAAAATGCGGTGCAATTCCTGAAAACCCTGCAAAATACCGGGCTTTGACGTTCTTAGCCTATCTTTGCAAAAAAGGTAGACAAATTGCACTAATTTGCGGCAAACTGTGCGCATGAATAATATTCTTGTATTGCACGGACCTAACCTGAACCTGCTCGGCAACCGCGAGCCGGATGTATATGGGCGTATCACGTTAGACGAAATTAACGAACGTTTAATGATATTAGCCGGCAAGAATGGCGCAAACCTGCTCTGTTTCCAGAGCAATGCCGAGGCGGCGCTGGTAGAGCGGGTGCAACAGGCGCGCACCGACGGCACGCAGTTCATCGTCATCAACCCGGCCGCGTTCACCCATACCAGCGTAGCCTTGCGCGACGCGCTGGCGGCGGTGGCCATCCCGTTCATCGAGGTGCATCTTTCCAACGTGTTCGCGCGCGAAGCGTTCCGCAAGGAATCGTTTTTCTCCGACCTCGCCGTCGGCGTGATCAGCGGTCTGGGTGCGACGGGTTATGAATATGCAGTGCAATATGCGCTGCACAATAAAAACTAGACTTTTTCAAGGAGGGCGTCATGGATTTACGCAAGCTCAAGACGTTGATTGAGTTGGTGGAAGGCTCCGGTATTGCCGAACTGGAAATCAGCGAGGGCGAAGAACGCGTGCGCATCACGCGTACCGTGGCCGCCGCCCATCAGATATATGCCCCAGCCCCGCAATCAGTTGCCGTGCCCGTTGCACCGCAACCTGCCGTTCCGGCGGCAGAACCTGTCAAACCCGCCGCACCCGAGGGGCATGTAGTGAAATCGCCGATGGTCGGTACTTTCTACCGATCCGCCTCACCCGGTTCCAAGCCATTTGTCGATGTTGGTCAAAACGTCAATAGCGGCGATACCCTGTGCATTATCGAGGCAATGAAGCTGCTCAACGAGATCGACGCGGATCAGGCTGGCATCATCAAGGCCATTTTGGTCGAGAATGGCCAGCCGGTGGAGTTCGGACAACCCTTGTTTGTAATTGGGTGAAATGTGAAACGTGAAAAGTGAAACGTAACCCTTCCGGCAGGGAGGGTCGCGCTGGAAGCGCGGGGTGGGCATCATCTTTCACGTTTCACCTTTCACTCAAAAGGTGAACCAATGTTTGAAAAAATCCTGATCGCCAACCGCGGAGAGATCGCCCTCCGCATCCAGCGCGCCTGTCGCGAACTCGGCATCAAAACCGTGGTAGTGCACTCCGAGGCGGATGCTGATGCCAAGTATGTAAAGCTGGCTGACGAATCGGTGTGTATCGGCCCGGCATCTTCGAGCCAGAGTTATCTGAACATCCCTGCCATCATCAGCGCAGCGGAAGTCACCGATGCGCAGGCCATTCATCCCGGCTACGGATTTTTGTCGGAGAACGCCGATTTTTCCGAGCGCGTCGAAAAATGCGGCTTCGTATTCATCGGCCCGCGTGCGGACACCATCCGCCTGATGGGTGACAAGGTTTCCGCCAAGAACGCGATGAAAAAAGCCGGGGTGCCCTGCGTGCCGGGCGTGGACGGCGCATTGCCGGACAATCCTGCCGAGATCATCAAGATCGCGCGCAGCATCGGCTACCCGGTCATTATCAAGGCGGCGGGCGGCGGCGGCGGGCGCGGCATGCGGGTGGTGCATACCGAAGCGGCATTGCTCAACGCGGTCACCATGACCAAGACCGAAGCACAGGCCGCCTTCAACAACCCCGTGGTGTACATGGAGAAATTTCTGGAGAATCCGCGCCATATTGAATTTCAGGTGCTGGCCGACCAGCATGGCAACGCGGTGCACCTGGGCGAGCGCGATTGCTCGATGCAACGCCGCCACCAGAAGGTTATCGAAGAAGCTCCTGCGCCGCTGCTGAACTCGCGCCTGCGCAACAAGGTCGGCGAACGCTGCGCCGAAGCCTGCCGCAAGATCGGCTATCGCGGCGCGGGGACGTTCGAATTTCTGTACGAGAACGGCGAATTTTTCTTCATCGAAATGAATACCCGCGTGCAGGTGGAACACCCCGTCACCGAAATGATCACCTGCATCGATATCGTGCAGCAGCAGATCCGCATCGCCGCCGGGGAAAAACTGTCGTTCCGGCAGCGCGATATCCAGTTCCGCGGGCATGCCATCGAATGCCGCATCAACGCCGAGCACCCCTACAAATTCACCCCTTCTCCGGGGCGCATCACTTCCTGGCACGCCCCGGGCGGCCCCGGCATCCGCGTCGATTCGCATGCTTATAACAATTATTTTGTGCCGCCGCATTATGATTCGATGATCGGCAAGCTTATTGCCTACGGCGACACGCGCGAACAGGCCATGGCAAGGATGCGCACCGCCCTGTCCGAGATGTGGGTGGAGGGCATCGACACCAATATCGCGCTGCATCGCGAATTGCTGCAGGATGCGGCCTTCATGCGCGGCGGTACCAGCATTCATTACCTGGAAGAGCGGCTCGCCGAACGCACTAAGGGAAAATAAATGCCCTGGCTGACCTTGGCCGTTGACACCGATGCCGGACACGCCGAGGCACTGAGCGAAGCGTTGCTGGAACTTGGCGCGCTGTCGGTGGATTTGCTGGATGCCGACGCCGACACGCCGGACGAGCAGGCGATTTTCGGCGAACCCGGCGAACCACCGCCCGGCGTGTGGCAACATAACCGGGTCAGCGCGCTGTTCGACGACGACCGGGATGTCGCCGCGATCCTGCGTGAAGCCGCAATTCGCATCGGTCTCAAGGAAATACCGGAATACCGCATCGAAACGCTGGCCGATAACGACTGGGTGCGCCTCACCCAGTCCCAGTTTGACCCGATCCCGTTTTCATCCCGGCTGTGGATCGTACCGACCTGGCACACGCCCAGCGACCCGGATGCCATCAACATCGTACTCGATCCCGGCCTGGCGTTTGGCACCGGCAGCCACCCCACCACCCGCCTTTGCCTGCGCTGGCTGGACAACAACATCAAAGGCGGCGAATCGGTGCTGGATTATGGTTGCGGTTCCGGCATTCTCGCCATCGCCGCGCTCAAGCTGGGAGCTGCATGCGCCGTCGGGATTGATGTAGACTCGCAGGCCGTGAT
>Ga0154825_1214_pt1 | contig 12679 bp, 18 predicted proteins | sample Rifle2008BG16ft_FD_116129 | JGI IMG/M metagenome (GOLD analysis project Ga0154825, IMG submission 116129) | Gallionellales bacterium RBG_16_57_15
GGTTCGTGGCCTAATGGATTGTCTGGGTTCAACATGCCGTTAGGTTTTGTCTCACGTTGCGAGCGATTATTTGATTAACTGGATTCCAGCCCGCGCCGGAATGACGGGGTTAGCGGGAATGAAAGATTATCAGATGTCCCCATATCTCTGCGCATGAATTGAAAGGAACGCAATGAAACGCTGGCCCCTGATCACGACTTTCGTATTGTTCATCGCCCTGTGCGTATCGGCGGCGTATTGGGCGATGCAATTGTTCAAGCCGCAGCAGCGCGAGGTCGCATCGTCTCCTCCATCTTCACAGCCTGCCCCGAGACTGGAAGCGGCAGCGGGCTTGCTGGGCGGGCGTTCGTCCTTTGCCGTGGCCAGCAACTTTCAATTAAAGGGGGTCGTGGTCGCCAGCGATCCGGCTGAGAGTGTCGCGATCCTGACATCCAACGGCAAGCCCGCGCAAGCGATCCGCACCAATGCGGAAGTGATGCCCGGTGTCACGGTCAAGGAAGTTCATCACGGCTATGTATTGCTGTCGGAAGGCGGCGTGATCAAACGGGTCGAGTTGCCCGAAAGCGCCAGGCGCAGGTAAAAGCGAGCCTATCAACCCAGGCACCTGAACTGTTATTGCACATGGCACAGCCAAGAAAAAAGCCGCCAGTAGCGGCTTTTTTCACGGCTCGACAATTTGATTTGGTGGGCATGAATTGGTAACACGATCGGACTCGAACCAACGAACTGCCATAGTCAGACTGCGCCAGTCTGTGACAAGACCTTGCACAAGAGCATCGCTTTTGTGCCAATCAACCGGCGGTCAGATGACAGACAGACGTTCGACCGTGTCCGGGTAACGCTCAACCATACGAATCAAAATCGCAGCTTGAGAATTCGGGCTGGCTCGGCCTTGTTCCCAGTTTTCCAGTGTGCGTTCGTTAGTGCGCAAATATCTGGCGAATACGCTGCGCGACAAGTGCAGTTTCTCCCGCAAGCTGAGCAACTCTTCCGGGGTAATGGTGGGCGCAGGTTTCTTTTCCACTGCATGCTGGCACAAGGTGATCTTGCCCTCGCGTTCAGATTCAAGTGCAGTGAAACCCTCTTTCAGTTCATTAAACAAGTTGCATTTCATTTGATTCGTCCTCACTACAATCCAAGTTCGCTATGAGAACCAAGTCGCGCCAGCACCAAGCGATCATCATCTGGCTTCTGGTAGATCAGCACAAGGTCGGGCTTAATGTGGCAATCTCGGAAATCTTTCCAATCCCCGATTAGCGCGTGGTCGTGGTACCGCTCCGGCAACGGTTGATCGTTTACCAACATCCCGACAACCTGACGAAAATCATCTTCAAGCGTTGCGCGATGCTGGCCTTTCAATTCGCGCTTGTAATCTCGTTTGAGCTGGTTGGTGCGCTCAATCGTCCGCATTCAAATCTGCCATCAAGTCATCCACGCTCTTGACCTTGGTTAATCCCTTACTACTGCGCGCCTGCTTCATTGCATTGATGGTTTCCTCATTTGGAACCAACGGCTCGAACGGTAGTGCTTTTTCGCGCGCAATACGGGTCAGCATAATGCGGAAAGCATCGGAAACAGTCAGCCCCATCGCCGCCAGCACGACAGTAGCCTCTTCTTTGGTGTGCTCGTCAATGCGCGCACGGACAACAGTGTTAGCAGCCATATCTCAAACCTCCTTAATTGAGCCACAATGTAGCTCAATTTTCACTTATCGTCAACCGCAGCTTTAAAAGAAAAAGGGACTAAGCTATTGGCTTAATCCCTTGTTTTTTGGTAGGCACGATTGGACTCGAACCAACGACCCCTTGGATGTCGACCAAGTGCTCTAACCAGCTGAGCTACGCGCCTGTTTTGAAGAGCGCGCATTGTATCCGAAAGCTCATTGCGCTTCAAACAATAATCGCGTCCGGCGAATTGACTCAAGATAAAAGTTACCGAGAGTAGTCGAATGGTTCCTAAAGGCGCATCCGATGTCGCAAGCTCTCCGGCAATGGATGCAATAGCCGCTCAGAATTTCCCGTGGTCGACCTTCTCGATGATATCGGCGGTGATCTGATCGAAGGTAAGTATCCGCTTGCCCTTGTGATCCTTGAGAAACTCTTCCGCGTCGGCACGCGTTTCCAGCGGTATCAGTTCGTGCCCCATCGGGCCTAGCACATCGGAGCCGATGACGTAAAAAGCGCTGTACGCGTCTATTTTCGTCAGACCATAGAATTCGGTGACCACGAGTGACGAGATGTCTTCCTTGCGATGGCCTGTGGCATATTTGTCCAGTTCGTACAGATATTTGAACATATCCTTGGCGCCGTCGAAGAAGTGGGCGCTGTTGTCGCGGAAGCTTACCCTGGCGGTCCAGTTCGGGTATTTCGATACCAGCATGCCGCATACCGGGCACAAATCCTTCGCGCCCGGCTTGGGTGTGGTAACGGTGTCCTGCGCGGCGGCTAACGTTGTCCAGATGGCGAGCAGCAGCGCGATAACGATGCGTTTAACCGGCATCATGCCATCAACCCCGCTTCTGCATCATTCGCTTGCGCCGCTCCTCGCGGTTCATCCGGATCATCGTCACATCCTGCGCCATGTCGGTGTAAGCGGCGAGCAGCGCCTTGTCGAAATCATTCAATTCGCCCCCGTTGGCCGACTGGGATGCCTTGGCCGCTTCCTCGTTGCTATAGGCAAACTTGCTGCGCTTGGTCATCACTCCCTTGAGCTGGCTGCCTATCAGGAATACCATCTTGCCCGCCTCGTCCAGCGGTTTAGGGTCGGCGTTCGACGCATTATCGGCGGCATAGATCGCCTTGGGTTCACGATCGATGTTGAGCGCCAGGCTGATCGACGCGCAGTGCAGCGAGCAGGTACCGTCGGCGAGGTCGTCACTGTAATGCACCAGCATCCTGGAATGGTGGAATTGCTTGCGGTCCATGCCGCAATAAGGGCATTTCGGATACTTCCCGATGTCGTTTTCCAGCGGTTTGGGGTCGGGCTGATTCTTCGGTATGAACTGGGCCGGTGTGCCGTCATCCGGACAGGATTCTGACGCACGCGCAGGCACGGCAGCGAAGCCGATGGCGGCGAGGGAAAATTTCAGCAAGTCACGTCGTTCCATATGTTATTTCTCCTTAGAAAATAGGCGTATCGATTCTTCGGGAGGTATGCCGCAGCAATCACAATACACAAATTGCCGTGGGTATCACCAGTTCGCCAGTTTGTGCATCACGCTGTAATAAGCGAGGCCTTGCCACAGCGTGGAAATGCCGAGCGCGATGACGAACAACGCCGCGCCGCGCAACAGCCAGCCGCGGGTTCTTACGCCCAGCCTGCCGAACAGGAAACTGGCACCCAGCATCGACGGCAGCGTGCCGGCGCCGAAGGCCAGCAGCAACAGTCCCCCTTCAACCGGGCTGGGCGCGGTGGTTGCCTGAACCGCCATCGCCATGGTCATCGAGCACGGCATCAGTCCGTTCAGCGCGCCGCCGATGCTCGCACCGGCCACCGGGCCGCGCCGGGTTGCTTCGGCGAACTGCCGGCGCAGCCAGTCTATGGGCGCGAAGCGCAGCGTGTTGCGCACCGGCGACAGGCCGAGCATGTCGAGGCCGAGCAGGATCACGATGAGTCCGGCGAGGATCTGCAGGATGCCCTGCGCCTTGCCGAAGATGCCGGTCTGCACCAGCACCGCGCCCAGCGTGGCGGCCGTCAGGCCGATCAGGCTGTACACCGTGACGCGGGCGGCATGGTAGGCGAGATAGGGCGCGTAGGCCTTCGCGCCGAGACGCATGAAAAAGCTCGACACCAGTCCGCCGCACATGCCAAGGCAATGACCGCTGCCGAGGATGCCGGTCATGAAGGCGAGCCAGTAGGAGAGTTCGGCGGCATGGTGGCTGTGATCCATGACTCCTGTCTAATCCCGTTGCAGCCGCAGCGAATTGGTGACCACAGACACCGAGCTCATCGCCATCGCCGCCGAGGCGATCATCGGGCTGAGCCGTCCGGCGGCGGCCACCGGGATCGACACCACGTTGTAGCCCAGCGCCCAGAACAGGTTCTGGCGAATGACCTGCATCGTCCGCCGCGACAGCTCGATGGCGGCGGCGACGCGCGCGATGTCGCCTCCCACCAGCGTGACGTCGGCAGCTTCCAGAGCGATATCCGCGCCGCCGCCGACTGCGAACCCGACATCGGCGGCAGCGAGCGCAGGCGCATCGTTGATGCCGTCGCCTATCATGCCGACCCGTTTCCCCTGCGCCTGCAGGTCGCGGATCAGCGCCAGCTTGTCGGCGGGAGTAGCGCGCGCAATGACCCGGTCTATGCCCACTTCTGCGGCGATGTGACGGGCGGCGGCTTCCACGTCGCCTGTCGCCATCACGGTCTCTATCCCAAGACGATGCAACAGGGCGATGGCTGCGCGCGCGCCTTCACGCGGCTGGTCGGCGATGGCGAACAGCGCCGCTGCCTTGCCGCCCAGCGCGACAAAGACCGGGGTCTTGCCCTGCCCGGCGAATGATTCTGCCGGCGTGGCAAGCTCACCAGGCGCGATACCGTTTTCCTCCAGCAGCGCGGCGTTGCCGATGAACAGCGGGGTCTTGCCGCGTCTGGCACGCACACCCCGTCCCGCGATCGCTTCGAAATCGGCAACCTTGGCTGCCGGCGCGTTGAGCCCATTGCAATAGGCGGCGATAGCGCGCGCCAGGAAATGCTCGGAATTGTTTTCCGCCGCCGCCACACAACCCAGCAACTCGTCATCATCCAGTTTGGAGACATTGAGGAAATCGGTGACCACCGGCTTGCCCTCGGTGATGGTGCCGGTCTTATCGAATACCACGGTGGTGAGCCGGGCAGCGGTTTCCAGCGCTATGCCGTTGCGGATGTAGATGCCGCGGCGCGCTGCCTGGCCAGTGCCGACCATGATCGCGGTGGGTGTGGCCAGCCCCAGCGCGCACGGGCAGGCGATCAGCAGCACGGCGACGGCATGGGCGAGCGAACGCGACAGCGGATGCCCGGCCAGCAGCCAGCCGCCGAAAGTGAATGCGGCGATCCCGCCGACTGCCGGCACGAAGCGCGCCGAGATGCGGTCGGCGAGCTTCTGCACCGGCAGCTTGGTTCCCTGCGCGTGATCCACCAGCCGCACGATGCCGGCCAGCACGGTATTGCCGCCGACGGCGGTGACGCGCAGTGTGAAGCTGCCCATGCCGTTGAGGCAGCCGCCGATGACAGCGTCTTCGGGGTTCTTCGCCACCGGCAACGACTCGCCGGTGACCAGCGCCTCATCGACGCTGGAGCGCCCTTCCAGCACCTTGCCATCGGTCGGGATCCGTTCGCCGGGACGCACGCGCAGGATGTCGCCGACCACCACCTCGTCGATGTGAACCACGAACTCGCGCCCGTCACGCAGCACGGTAGCGGTTTCCGGTTGCAGTTCGATCAGCTTGCGTATCGCTTCGCTGGCGCGCCCTTTCGCCTTCTCTTCCCAATATCGCCCGAGCAGGACGAAGGCGAGGATGCTGGCGGCAGCCTCGAAATAGACGTAATGATGACGCCGTGCCAGGCCGGGCAGGCTGTACAGATAGGCCGCTCCGGCGCCCAGCGCGATCAGCGTATCCATGTTGGCGGCGCGTTGCCGCGCCAGCATTTGCGCCTTCTTGAATATCTCCGCACCGGGGCCAAACATGACTGCGGTGGTGAGCGCGAATTCGACCATGCGCAGCAACGGGGAGCGATGCATCGTCATGCCGATCACCGCCACCGGCACCGCCATCACGGCGGCAAGCTGGAGGCGATGTTTGGCCAGCACCAGTTGCTCCCTTTCCCGCTCCACCAGCAGCCGCCGTTGTGCCAGCGTGTCCATTGGCCGCGGCGTATAGCCGAGCCTGGCAACCAGCGCAGAAACTTCTTCGCGGCCGAGCGCGCCCGCAACGCTGGCGCTGCCGGCGGCATAATTGACATTTGCGCTTTTCACCCGCGGATCGCGTTTCAGGCTCATCTCGATCAGCAGCGCGCAGGAGGCGCAGGTCATGCCTTCGACCGCAACAGAGCATTCCTGCACCGGGCCGGCAGGTGCGGCGGCAGGCGGCGATGCAGCCGGCTTGACGGAGATGTTGCCGATCAGGTTGTCGAGAGCCGCGAGCAGTTGGGTTTCCGGGAGACGCGCCGAATCGTAGTGCAGCGTCACCGAACCGATGGCAGGCACGCTGCGCACTTCCTTGATCTCCGGGCGTTTCCTGAGCAGGATCTCGAGGATGTAGCAGCGCTCCGGATTCCTGACCAGCAGCGGAGAAACGATGCGCAGGCGCCGGGTCAGTCGATGCGCGACGATGAAACGCGCGGGTGCGCGCGGTGTTTGCGTCATGGTTTCTTCGCGGACTGTTTGCGATAACGCACCAGCAGGAACACCAGGTAGAAGGTCGTCAGCCAGGCATTCCGGTATTTCAGGGGCTCCTTCAGCCATTTCTGGTTGATCAACTCCCAGTGTGTCTTGACCAGATAGAAGACGACGATGTCGTTGAAAAAGTTGGTAACCGATTTTTCCGACAGCAGGTCTTGCATCACCTTCTTGCCTTTGGTTTGTGCCGAAGCAAGCTGGGACAGCATTTTGGCCTGGGTCTTCAGATCCTCGGCTTTCGCCTTCAGATTCCCGGTCTTGTCCTTGATCCACTGCAGCGGGTGCGCGGCATGCAGACGCTGCGTCATGGACGTGATGGCGGTTTCGCGATGTCTTTGCGCCGCCGGGGAAGTGATCGTGCCGTGCAGACAGCGCGCCACATCGCCCAGTCCGCAGGCATGCGGATCGTAGTACACCGACAGTTTGCCCTGGCGGCGGTAGAGGGTGGCCCGATATACCCCGGGAAGGTTGCGCAGGCTTTCCTCGATCACCGCAGCAAAAGATTCCTCGCACAGCGCTGCGGGAAGAGCGAAGCGCGTATGTCCCGTGCCGCGATAGCGCACGATGATCTGCCGGGCGAGCGTTTCCGGAGTGAATGCGTCATTCATGTGATCTCCTTTGTATAGCCGGTTTCACGGAACCGGGATGTCCTTTTATGCGGCGTGCTATTCCGGCTTGCTAGCGCCGGACTGCTGCCCTTCCTTTTCCTTGGCTCCCTCGACCAGGTCGGCGAGGTTTTCCTTCTGTTGCAGCAGGAAGTCCTTGCCCATCCCGCTGGCCTTGGAAAGCGCCATCATGATTTGATCCTGATGCTTGTGCAGGTAATAACCTGCGACGACGCCGGCAGCCAGCAGCACCAGCGGGTTGCGCAGCAGCGCACCGCCCAGCAGGCCGCGCCCGGCGGCATAGCCGGTGGCAGCCATCACTGCCCCGTGGGCGACGGGGTTTGCGGAAGCCATCACGTGAGGCATGTTCTTTGCAGCTTCTTGTATCATTCCATTCATGGCAGTTCTCCTTTAGAAGGTTGTGTGTCGTTGGGTGTAACAGGTGTAACGGGTGATTCGGTTTCATGCATCATCTGATAAATGCCCAGGCATCCATCACAACAGAATTGCAGTCGCTTCCCGGCGCTTTCCAGGTAAAACGGTTTGATGCCCACATCCAGGCCGCACAAGTCGCAGGCACGACCCGGTTTCATTATCGTAGTTCTCCGGCGAATTTGTCGAATACCGCCTCATCGGCTTCCCCCACCACCTTGGCCTTGATGATGCCATCGGCGCCGATGAAATAGGTCGTCGGCAAACCGACCACGCCGTATTGCCGGGCGATCGCCGATTCCTCGTCGAGCAGCGCCGGATAGCTGACACCGATCTTCTTGATGAAGGCGGCGACCGATTCCCTGTCCTGGCCGGCATTCACCGCCAGCACCTGCAGCCCCTTGTCCCGGCGGTGCTGGTAGACCCTGTCGATGGCCTTCATCTCACCTTCGCAGTAACGGCACCAGTCCGCCCAGAAGCGGATGACCACCGGCTTGCCGCGAAAATCATCGGGGAAGCGCACCGTGCTGCCGTCGAGGCGGGCGGCGGAAAAAGCAGGCGCACTGGCGCCGGTGTTGAGCTTGGGCGCGCCGCCGTCACAGGCGGACAATATGGCGATCAGCAGGAGTATGAGGTAACGGAACATCTATCCCTCCAACAGTATCAGGTTGGAACCCCGGATCATCAATGTCGCCACGGCGGCAAACACGATGTAGCCAACTGCCGCGATCCAGGACAGCCGGTGCGCGATCTCCGGCACGATGTCGGTGAGGCTGGCGACGCGTGCGAATGGCTGCACGGCACCGACACCCAATCCCGCGGCGGTGGCGGCGAACAGCGGCACATACAGCCAGTAGCCCTGGTAATCATACTCCGGTTTGAGCAGGCAGAACGGGCAGTGATGATGCGGGTGCTCGTAGACATACAGCGAGATGAACGACAGGATGCCGATCATCGCGGCGGCGAAGGCGATCGCGGAGGATGCCGCGACGAAATAGCCGCTGCCGGCGCTCACCCGCCCTGCTCCTTCCGCAGCGGGCGCCTTGAACAGCCGGGCACCCGGCCCTTGCGGGTGCGGGCGATATGAGGCCGCATGGTAGGCGGCGGCGCTTGCGGCCACGGCAAGCGCGCCGTAAAACAGCGCCATTGCCGGCAGCGGCGGCAATGCCGCAGCATCGCCGCTGAGCGTCTTGGCATCGCCGGAAAACAGGCTGCCGCAACACGAAGTGATGACGTCGGCCTTGAGGTTGAGGAAATATTCCAGCTGCAGCGCGAAGGCGAGTGCGACGAAGGGAATGATGCCTAGCAGCAGGCGGTATTTCACGCGCACCAGCGGGTAATCATAGGCGCGGTTATCGGCATGATTGACCACCAGCCAGGCGGCGGCAAGGAAGAACACGACGATCTGCGCGATCAGCGCCGGAAAGCCGAAGGCATTGGCGTTGAGCGTGCCCACCGCGCACATCGCGCCGACGAACATCACCGCCATCTTGTCGGCGTTGAAAACGAACAGCAGCAGCGCCACCAACTGGGTGGCGAAGACGAAGGTGAGCAGCGTGGACATCAGATAGGTGCTGCGTTCCAGCCGCAACTGCCGCTCGGAACCGCTGGAGATGTCCCAGTGGCGCACCAGTTCCCAGGCGAACGGGGTGGCGGCGGCAAGCATCGCCACGCTGACCGCGGAGGCCAGCAGCAAAGCGATGATCGCGGGCTGGAACAGCATCTCAATCGGCTCCCACCAGGCGTCCGTCGCGCAGGTTGACCACCGTGTCCACCACCGCCGATTCGACCACCAGCGGGTCGTGGCTGGTCAGCAGGATGGTCTTGCCCTGCTCCTTGAGGTTTTCCAGTATCGCCATGAATTCGCGCGACAGCGCGGTATCGAGGTTGGCGGTCGGCTCGTCGGCGATCACCACTTCCGGATCGTTGATCATCGCGCGGGCGATCGCGACGCGCTGCTGCTCGCCGCCCGACAGCCATTCGACGCGGGCATGCCGGCGATGGCCGAGCTTGAGCGTATCCAGCAGGCTTTCGGCGCGGTCGTGCAGCGCGCGCCAATCGCCTCCGAGCGGGTATGCCGGCAGCATGACGTTGTCGCGCGCGGTAAGCCCCTTGATCAGGTTGAACTGCTGGAACACGAACCCGAAGGTGCTGCGCCGGATCTCGGTCAGGAAGCGCTCCGGCAACCCCGAGATGTCGCGTTCCCTGAGATGAACGCGGCCGCTGGTCGGGCGCGCCAGGCAGCCGACGATGGTCAGCAGCGTGGTCTTGCCCGAACCGCTGGGGCCGCACAAGGCTGTCACCCGTTGCGGCTCGATCTTCAGGTCGATGCCGTTGAGTGCCCAGAACTCGTTGTCGCGTCCCTGGTTGTATGCTTTGCGGATGTCAGTGAGTTTGATCATGGGCGCCTCATGTCAGCCTCGCATCACCGCGTCCGGGTCGGTGATGGCGGCGCGCCAGATCGGCACGATGGTCGCCACCGTGTAGGGGAATACCGTGAAAAAGAACAGGGTTGCGACCTGAAAGCCATCCATCACCGGTGTCAATTCAAAGCGCGGATACAGTACCGCCCATCCCTTCAATACCGGCTCGAACAGCGCTGAGGAAAAGCGGAACACGTGCAGGTAGGCGGCGATGTAGCCGAGCAGGAACGCGGTCAGCGAGATCAGCGCGCCTTCCCAGAATTTCATCTTGATCACGTCGCCGGTTTCCCAGCCGATCGCTTTCAATATGCCGATCTCGCGTTTTTCCTCGGCCGACAATCCGGATGCCTTGTCCCAGGCAAAGATGGCGAAGGCGAGTATCGCGGCGGACAGCAACACCAGCACGATGCCCTCGCGCCAGTTGAAGATGGATTCGTAAGTGCGCAACACTTCCTCTCGCAGGATGGGCCGCGAATCGGGCAGCGTTTCGGCGAGCTTGATGGCGATGTTGCGGACTTCCTGCGGATTGGCCACCGACAGCGCGATGTCGGTGTAGTAGCCGGCAGTGATGTCGAAGAAAGCGCGGTAATCGGCCTCGCTCATCAAAATGAGATCGGCGCTGACGAGCTCCGCCGAATGCGGCAGAACATCCGCCACCGTGAAAGAAAACAGCCGCCCGGAATAGGAGCGGAAAGAGATCAGGTTGCCGGGCGTCAATCCCCGCGCGCGCGCCATCGCCGCGCCGATCACGATGCTGCCGTCCGTGATTGTTTCTGCCGTGAACGCCCCTGCAGCCGGCACCATCAGCGTGTAGTTGGCCTTGACCACCGCGTCGTAGTAGTAGCCCCACAGCCGCCCTTCCTTCTTCTGCACGCCGCGGATGCGGCCGAGTTTTTCCAGATAGCCGGGCGGGATCAGGTCGTGCCGGCCGGCAACCATGCGCTGGAGGATGACTTCGGGCGAGTTCTTCAGCACCTGCGCCGCCTCATGCCTCAATGCGTGAGTGAACAGCATCACCGAAGCGAGGATGAACACGATCAGCGTATAGACCAGCAGCAGGCCGAGGTTCTTCAGCTTGCGCCGCGCCAGCGACGACAGCGTAAAATCAATCAGCGCTTTTTGTTTTTCGATCCAGGTTCTCATAGGAGGAAGCAAGGTTGCGCGGCGGCGGCAGCAGGGTGCCGCTCGGGAAGTGTTCAAGGCCGATGGGATGATCCTGGAATGCAGTGTGCAGATCCGCCTGGGAAGGGTGCCGCGTATAACGGGCTTCGGTGAACAGGCACAGATCGGTGAGGCCCAGCCGTGCCACCAGCCGCGCATTCTCATCCAGCGCCGCAATGCGTCCGCCGCGCTGGACGGCGGCATCGGCGAAAGTCAGCAGAAACAGTGTCAGGAAAAGGCCGAGAAAAACGAACGCGCGGTGTGAGTTTCTTGAAAGCATGGTATGCGCATCAGGATAGATTTGGCGAATCGCGGTTTGATATTACCATTTCTTTGTCGCGGCAGCGCATTTCACCATGCCCCGAATTTCACCATGCCCCGAACGTTGTGGCCAAATCAACCAGAGCCGGGATGGAACCGGCGTCTGATCATGCGCTGACATCCATCAGCGCGGTACAGCAGCTATCAGACTCTCTTTGACGCGCGCATCAGGGCGCCGCGCAAGGCGATGGTCAGGCTGGAGCCGAGGCCGATGCGCTGAGCCAGCGCAGGCAATATGATCAGCGACGCCAGCGCGAACCCTGCGCCCAGCAATAGCGAGGACATTTCATCGTTATCTTGAGAGACCGCTGCTTGTCTGGTTTCACTCATGGCTGTATCCCTTCTTCAATTTGCGATTGAATATCACGCGCCCCTTGTTACTCAACAGCGCATGGAAGGATTATTCGCCAATTTTTTCGGGATGGGAATGCGGCATATTGTCGCACCCCGATTCCGGGGAAACCGATGGTGCGCCTGCTTCCCTGCGCGAATCAGAAATCACGTGTCAGGCGTACGCCAAGGTACAGGTATGGTTATCCGGCAGGAGGCGGTGAGGTGTTGTCCGGCGCCGCGAGGCCGCTGAAGGCCTGGTAGTCATTGTATGTATAGGTGAGCTGCGCTGCCCCGAAGAACTTGTGTGTCGTGTCTGGCGGCTCGACACCCTGAAGCATCAGCCAGTCTGCCGCCCATCCCTGATGGGACAACCCGAGTGCCACAACCGCCAGAACAGCGGCAATGGCCTCGCAGTTTGGCACCAAGGGTCAGACCTGATTCGAGACGCGCATCAGGGCGCCGCGCAAGGCGATGGTCAGGCTGGAACCGAGGCCGATGCGCTGAGCCAGCGCAGGCAATATGATCAGCGAGGCCAGCGCGAACCCTGCGCCCAGTAACAGCGAAGAGATTTCGTTGTTGTCGCTGGAGGTCGAGACGTCTTTGCTTTCATTCATGGGTATTCCCTTTCCCTGTAACATCCGATCAAATGACACGTGATGCGACTGAGTACCACACGCGAACTTGTAACGATGCGGCACGTGGAAGGATTATTCGCCAATCTTTTTGGAATTGGAATGCGGCATATTGTCGCACCCCAAGTATTTGAACCGGCGGCAGAATTTCAAAGCCGGTTATTTGTTATTGTGAGAGATTCCGAATTGCTCACGCCTGCCAGACCCCATACCCTGCTTCGCGCAGACCGATCGCCAGTTCCACTTCCATGTCGCGCGCGCCGTCATAGGGCATCGGATTATAGACCTCATAGAGCTCGGGCAATAACCGCAATCCGAATTCCTGCACATAGCGATTGGACTGGATACCCGCCTTGTGCTTGTCGAAGCGCACGTCGGGATCCAATCCCGTCATGC
>Ga0154825_1056_pt3 | contig 11557 bp, 18 predicted proteins | sample Rifle2008BG16ft_FD_116129 | JGI IMG/M metagenome (GOLD analysis project Ga0154825, IMG submission 116129) | Gallionellales bacterium RBG_16_57_15
GGTCGCTAAGGGCATGTTTCGTGGCTTTGTCGATTATCTGTGCGGCAGTGGATAACTTGCCGCCTTCAAATACGCCGACCACCACGCAACCACCCTTCAGCTTCTCCGGACTGCCTTGTTTTATGCTAAATTCCACGCGTTGCTCCTTATAAAAAACTGTTTCTCAATGCCTGATTATCCGCAAACTCACCGCATAAAGTCAAAGCCGCCGCGCTTCGGGCTTTTTCATCGCGCTCTGGTGGGCGAATTTGTCAGCCACGGTTTGCTGGTATTCGCGGTGCTGCTTGGTATTGTGGTGGTCAGCCAACTGATACGCCTGCTGGGTGATGCGGTCAGCGGCAGGCTGGCTGTGGACGGGGTGCTGGCGCTGCTGGGTTTCAGTGCGATGAACTACCTGCCGGTATTGCTTTCCATCAGTCTGTTCATCTCTATTCTGCTTACCTTGTCGCGCTGTTACCGGGACAGCGAGATGGTGGTGTGGTTCTGCTCCGGGGTTGGGTTGACGCGCTGGATACGCCCGGTGATGTGGTACGCGTTGCCGGTAGTGACGTTGATTGCGCTGCTCAGTCTGGTGCTGTCACCGTGGGCATTGCAGAAGGCCAATGAATTCAGGAAAAAACTGGAAAGCCGTGACGATGTTACCGCCGCCATACCGGGCACATTCCGCGAGTCGAAGCAGGCCGACCGGGTGTATTTCATCGAAAACGTCGATGTGGGCTCCAATCGTGTCGGCAGTATCTTTGTGCGATCGGAACAGAACGGCAAGCTGGGTACGATGGTAGCGCGGCAGGGTTTGCAGGAAACGTTGCCGAACGGAGACCGTTTTCTGGTGTTGCTCAACGGAACGCGCTATGAAGGCGTGCCGGGGCAGCGTGATTACAACATCGTGGAGTTCGAGCGCTATGCGATACGCATCGACAGCGCGCCGGTCAAGCAGGCACAGCCCGGAGCGCGCACCATGCCGACACTCGAATTGTGGCGCAACCGCACACTGTGGAACATCTCGGAACTGGAATGGCGGGTAGGATTACCGATCAGTGCGGCCATTCTCGCGCTGCTGGCGATCCCGTTAAGTTATGTCAATCCGCGTGCCGGACGTTCGCTTAACCTGATTCTGGCGATTGTGTTGTATATGCTCTACAGCAACATGATCAGCGTGACCAATGCCTGGGTCGGCCAGGGCAAGCTGGCGCCCGGCATCGGCCTGTGGGGAATTCACGCAGCGATGCTGGCAATAACGCTGCTGATGTTTTATCGCCGCATGACCCTGTTCTCGTTACGCAGGCTGTTGGGGGTGGTGCGGGTCCACTCTGGCAGACAGGCCGGAGGAGATTGAGGTGAATTCATGAATCTGCTGATGCGCTATCTCGGCCGGGAGATTTACCTCAGTGTCGCATTGGTGTTTGCCGCGCTCCTCATGCTGTTCGCTTTTCTGGATCTGATTCACGAACTGAACGTGATGGGGAAAGGACAGTATCACCTGGGTTATGTGCTGTTGTTCGTGGTGTTGACTGTTCCGGCACACGTTTATGAGCTGTTTCCGGTTGCGGTACTGGTGGGCACCATCTTCGCGCTGGTGCAGTTGGCGGCAAGTTCGGAATTGACCATTTTCCGGGTTTCCGGCGCATCGCTGTGGCAGATGGTGGGCGCATTATTCAGAATTGCGCTGCCGCTGGTGATCTTGAGTTTTGTGTTCAGCGAATTTATTGCTCCGCCGAGTGAGCGAATGGCGCAACAGTTGCGCCTGAAGGCGCAGAATGCACAGGTCACGCTCAAGGAGTTCCGCTCCGGCGTATGGGTAAAAGATGAAAACAATTTTGTGAACGTGAAGAACGTGATGCTGGATACCAGTTTGTCGGATATCGACATTTACCGGTTTGATGAAACCTATCATTTACAGGCGATCACCAATGCCAAGCGGGCAAATTTCATCGAGCAGGGTCGTTGGCAGCTTGAAGATATACTCGAAACACGTTTTGACAGGCAGGGAACCAGCATCCACGTTGCGCAGAATCAGGAATGGCATTCAGCCCTGAATCCGGGCATTCTGAGCGTGTTGCTGGTAGTGCCGGAGCAAATGTCCGCTTACGACCTGTATCAATATGCCGGCCATTTGAAAGATAACCGCCAGAAAAGCGCACGCTATGAAATCGCCATGTGGAACAAACTGGTTTATCCGTTTGTGTTGGCAGTGATGATGCTGTTGGCCTTGCCGTTTGCGTCTTACCATCGGCGCGCGGGGGGGATTGGCGCGATGATATTCATGGGCATCGCGCTGGGTCTGGTGTTTCACTTTGTCGGGCAGTTGTTTGCCAGCCTTGGCGCGCTCAATGACTGGCAGCCCTTCGTCAGCGCCACGGCAATGACAGGTTTGTTCCTGCTGCTGAGTCTGGCAATGCTCTGGTGGACCGAAAGACGCTAACGGCATTTTAAGCATTCCTGAATTATCCGATAAGCCATTATGAATAAACGCATAACCTGGTTTTCTTTTACCTACACATTCTTAATTATCCCATTGCAATTTACCGTCAAACACTGATACCGTCAAAAGAGGTAAATCGTGACACTGACTGACTTGGAAGTGAAAAAGGCAAACTGGCCACAAGGCCAGCGGTGTGCGCTGGATTTATAACGCGGCTGAATATCTGCCCGAGCGGCGGCGCATGATGCGATCGTGGGCAGATTACCTGGGCAAGCTGAAGGCTGGGGCGGAAGTTATACCGTTGCCGGTTAAAGCCGCCGTCGTTTGACATGCGACACGACACGCGATACAGTACGCCATGATTAAATCATTCCGGCATAAGGGGCTGAAAGCCTTTTTCGAGACTGGCAGCAAAGCGGGCATACAGCCGCACCATGCCGCGAGACTGGGACAGCAATTGCTGCGCCTCAATGTTGCAAAAGACCCCAGCTACATGAACATGCCAGGTTGGAATCTACACCCGCTGACCGCTAACCTTACCGGGCATTATTCAGTCGTTGTAAATGGCAACTGGCGCATGACGTTCGCGTTTGATGGTGAGGATGCCGTACTGGTGGACTATCGGGACTATCACTAAAAGGAGAATCAACAATGGCACGCATGTTTAATCCGCCGCACCCCGGCCTGACCTTGCGCGATGACGTGTTGCCCGCACTGGGGCTGTCTGTGACCGAGGCCGCGCAACAATTGGACGTTGCCCGCGTGACGCTTTCCCGTGTGATAAATGGCCGCGCTGCAATATCGCCGGAAATGGCCTTGCGCCTCGAAGCGTGGTTAGGCAAAGAGCGTGGTGGCCATGCTGATGCGTGGATTGCCGAGCAATGTGCCTATGACATGTGGCAAGCCGAGCAACGATTCAAGGCCGCGCCGTTGCATGTTCGACCCGCACCGATGGCCGCATAGAGCAACACCGTCCCACATGCGGATCATGGGGAAAGCGGCGGCGCTGAAAACCATTTTGCTTTTTACTGTGCCTGATCTTCCCTGATCATCTGCTTCACCTGTTCGCGCTTGTCTTCTGGAACCAGGCTAAAGGCGCGATATTTGTCGCGTGCTGCCTGGCGTTGTTCCGGAGTAAGTCTGCTCCATGTTCCCAGGCGGCTCAGGAAGCGCTGTTTTTCTTCTGCGTTCAACCCCGGATAATGTTTGGCGACATTCAGCAGGTTGTGCTGTTGCGCCTCCGGCAACCCGTTCCACTGTTGAGATAATGGCGCGAGCGCCTCCTGCTGGGAGGGCGTGAGCGATTGCCAGGGCTGCGGTGACGCGGCGGCAGATGAGATGCTCAAGGCGCAAAGCAGCGCCAGGCAAGCGACAGACATGCCCCTGCTACGACGGCAGGCGGAGCCGGGATGATTGGGTCGGGCTGGAACAGATTGCTTCATGCGGTTATCGATCTATGAAAATCTCCATAGGCAAATCATCAGTCAGGATGGCAATATCCAGATGACTCATTTCGCGTTCATGCGCATGATGCCAGTAGCCTACGCCGCCGGCAAGCACGGCTACCAGCAGGGCGGCCATCGCCATCCATTGCTGGGTAGTATGCGGTATCGGCCAGTGTATGTGGTGTCCTGCGCTCAGCGCAAAAGCCGGCTGGCCCAACGCTTGTTTCTCCAGTGCAAGATTGCGTGCCCGACGCAATGCGGCGACGGTGTTGTCATCAAGCTGTTCAGTGGCGCGAGTCAGCAGCCCGGCAATCGCCTCGGGAGTAATGTCATGCGGATTGGTGGTGTTCATGTTTCTGTTACCCGTCTTTGGTCATGTGTTTAAGAGATACAGCAAGCGCATGCGTTGCACGTGAACAGTGAGTTTTAACGCTTCCTTCGGTGCATCCCATCGCCATGGCGGTTTCAGCCTGATCCAGACCTTCCCAGTAACGCAGCAGGAAGGCTTCGCGTTGACGCGCCGGAAGCCTGGTGAGCGCTTGTTCAATCAGCGCGATCACCTGGCGTTGTTGCAGGGATTCGTCGGGGCCGGCAGGCGCGCTCTGATTCCCGGCGTCTTGCAGGCTTTCGAGCGGGTCATATTCCTCGCTGTCATTCTTCGGAATCAATGAGGAAAACACAGTCATGCAGGCATTCTTGACCTTTTGCCTGCGGTAATAATCGCGAATGGTGTTTTGCAGAATGCGCTGGAATAGCGGCGGCAATTCCGCCGCTGGTTTGCCGCCATATTTTTCGGCAAGCTTGATCATCGCGTCCTGCACGATATCCAGTGCGGCATGCTCATTTTGCACGGCATACAGCGCCTGCTTGTAAGCGCGGCGTTCTACGCTGCTGAGAAACTGCGATAGTTCGGCGGGGCTGGACAGGTCGAATGCTCCTTTACGAGGCCGGATGGTAGCAAATTATTGCAGGGTACTGCATTAACGTGAAACTCGCGCAGCGATTCGTTCGCCTCCTCGCCCGCCTGCGGGATAACCAGCGACTTGACTGGGGCAGTTTCTCGGTCTAGTCGAATGGCTAGTAGTTCCGCCAGAGGATTGAGGTGAGGGAACGGGCATGGCGAGTTTCATTATCAGGGGCGGCACTGCTGCCATGCCCGTTAGTATGGAAATATCCTCGAACCGGATGATGCTTGACAAGAAAGCGCCGGGTGAGCTCTACTGCGGACGGAATTCGCGGGGTTATGCATGATTTGAAAGACATGCCAGACCAAACGGGGCACTTCTAAACCGGCCGGAGCACTGCGGAATAGCATGGCACACGATCAGGCTTCAAGGGACGAAACGCATTTTTTGCTGCGCTTGCGCCTCGTTTCCAAAATAACGCTTATCGTCAGCGCGGCGTTTTGCCTCGGCATGCTGCTGGCGCTGACTTTCATTACCGACGATTCCGGTATCGGCTACAGTAAAATTATCCGTTCCCATAACCTGAGCAGGCGGTATCTCGCTCATGCGTTATTGGCCGCTGGCGTGTTCCTGGTGTTATTCTCCATCGTTGTTACCTGGCTGATCTCACGTCGTATCAGCTTCCATATTGCCGGCCCTTTGTACCGCTTTGCGCGCAACCTCGAAACTTTCATCGAGCATGGGCCGGTCACACCGGTGCCGACACGCAAGTCCGATCACCTCAAGCAGGAAGAGCGGCAAATCAAGCACAGTATCGCCAGGGTGCAAGCGCACTACGGCGCCATGCGTGCCGCAACCGAAGCTGCGCTGGCACAGATCAATTCGCAACAATTCCCCGCCGCCGCATTCGCGCAATTGAAAGAGCTGGATCGTGCATCGCGCCTATAAGCTTGGCGTCGCCGCATTCGCTGCACTGGCGGTATTGGGCTTTGGTGCCTGGCTGTACGCCCAGGAACCCCAGCTCGCCCTGCACCCGTTCAATGAGTCCTGCGGGGGCTGTCACTTGGCGGGCATCGATACCGTTGCCGGCAATGCCGCGATGCTGATTGCGAGCCAGGAGCAGTTGTGTGGCCGGTGTCACGCCAATACCTTGCAAATGAGCCACCCCAGCGGTTTTACCCCGCCGCATGGCAGAACTATTTCGGCCGACTACCCGCTTGACTGGAAAGGCGATCTTACTTGCAGCACCTGCCACGAGGTGCATAGTGATTTGCCGGCCAAGCTGCGCGGCACGGCGACTGGTCGCGATATGTGCCTTGCCTGTCATGACCAGGCGTTCTTCGACAACATGCGCGATGGCGGCACTTCCGTGATGCAATTGGGGCACCTGGGCATATCCAACCTGCAAAACTGGCAGGACATCGATCACTACTCGATCCAGTGCATGGAATGTCACGCCAACAGGGGCGACGTCAATATTGATTCCAACCAGATTCTGCGCCATGGTTCGCAAAATCATCCTATCGGGCGCCGCTATGCGGCAGCAGAGCGTTACGGCGGCTACAAGCCGGCATCTCTGCTGCCGAAGAAAATCCTGTTGCCTGACGGCATGGTGAGTTGCGTCTCGTGCCATGAGGGTTATGCCAAGAACCATGGCAAAGTAGTCGCTACCAACAGTGGCGTCTCACTTTGCTTTGAATGCCACGACCTGTGAACACGATGCCTCAATCCAATTTCATCAAACGCCGCATCGTCTATGTGGACGACAAGGTGCAAAAATGGCTGCTGATTACGCTGATTACGCTCGAAATCCTGCTGGTTTCCGGCACGCTATGGGTGCTGTATTGGCAGATGGACAGCGTGGTGGAAGCCAATCTTTTTCGCGTACATTTTTCCGGCAAGCCGAACATTTATTCGCTGCTGCTGGAAATCGCGCTGATCGGTCTGAGCGGCTTAGTCGTGATCAATGTTCCGATGTTGTGGATCACGGGTTGGATGTGGGAGCGCCATGTCAATTCGATCTTGAAGCCGTTCAGGGAACTGATGAGCAAAGTCGAGGCGCTGGATTTCAGCGAGGATGCGGCGGCGCATACCCCGCACAAGGTAGTGGATCTCGTGCTCGCCTGGCGCCACACCGAGCGCCAGCGCATGCTCAAACTGCGGACGGAAATCGCCAAACTGAACGGACTTGGCGAATTGCCCGATGCCGAGGCACGGCACCGCGCATCCGCTTCGCTGGAAGCGATCCGCGAATTGCTGCCCGATTAATTACCGTATAAACCATGGGTGTCCGCTTGCCTTATCTTGAGGCAATTCGGAGCGATTCATCGCGCAGATATTTCGTCTTTTACGATAATTTTATCGATAATTCTGACAGGTTTTGTCGGCTTCATATCGCCCTCCTTGGGCAATAGGACAACCGGACAGATCAAAAGCTCGCAACAAAATCAAAATTCAAGTTGAACATTCTTCATTCCTTCGGTAGAATCCGCGCTCTTTTGAAAATCGGTTGGAGTAGAACCATGGCACGTGTATGTCAAGTGACGGGTAAAGGCCCGATGGTCGGGAATAATATTTCCCACGCGAACAACAAAACCAAGCGGCGTTTTTTGCCGAATCTGCAACGTCGTCGTTTCTGGGTTGAAAATGAAAATCGCTGGGTCAGCTTGCGCTTGACCAACGCGGCGCTGCGCACCATCGACAAGAATGGCATCGACGCAGTGCTGTTTGAAATGCGCGCCCGCGGCGAGAAAGTTTAAGGGGAACGAACATGGCAAAAGGCGCACGCGAAAAAATCAAACTGGAGTCATCCGCCGGTACGGGACACTTCTACACCACCAACAAGAACAAACGTACTACTCCGGAAAAACTTGAATTCATGAAGTTTGACCCGGTAGTTCGCAAGCATGTCTCATACAAGGAAACCAAGCTGAAGTAATTCTGCCCGGTTTCGCAGCACAAAAAAACCCGCTCAGGCGGGTTTTTCTTTTGGTGATTTGCGCGCTATTTTGCTTACGCGGCCAATGGTAGTGGAAGTTGGAAATGCCCGTTTACGATGCCGGATACGGAAATATCCTCATCCAATTCCTCCCATCGCAACGATGCCCCATTCAAACGCAGCGAGACCTTCTGGAGTTGCGCATCGCTTGCATTGCGTAGCAGTTTGAAACGAGCTGCGGGGAAACCGATTTGACGACCATCGGTGAGCTCAATAAATACGGTTCGCCCCGTTGCCCATGCGCGAACGGCGCAGTAATCGATTTCATTGTTGGAAGAACTCATGCCATTTCTCCTTGAAAAACTCCTGCCTCTCAAAAACAACGACCTCAATGCGGCGTAATTCAACAGGGCTCACGTTACGACTGCGGGCGAGCCGGATTGGCCCAAGCCAGAATTTGCACTCCCCATCCCCAGTGTCCACATGGATGTGCGGTGGTTCCAGTCCTTCATCAGAATAGAAATGAAAACGTCAATTTAACAATCGAAGGATGGTAGGCATGTCGCACTGGTGGGTGGCAGTGGCTTGCATACTGCATCATTCGGCAGTATCCATCAACCCCGGATTTCGTTATGGATGCTGGCCACATTCGTTCCGGGGGTATTCAAAAATTTGACTTCGTCCCTTTGGTTTCTAGGTTTTGCAGCACAAAGAAAGACCCGCGAAAGCCGGTTTTTTATTTGGCATGCACCCCAATTTGTTTAATGAGCAGTCCGGTCAGCGCGATCGCGGAAAACAGCGCACCGGCGTAAAAAGTCATCGCCGGGCCGAGCAGGCTCCACAGTCCGCCGGCGATGACGCTGGCGGCGAGCAGCGCAACGCCGCTTGCCAGATTGAACACGCCGAAGGCCGTGCCGCGCAGGTCGGCAGGCGCGGCTTCGGCGACCAGCGCAGACAGCAGACCCTGTGTTGCGCCCATGTGCAGCCCCCACGCCGCCGCACCCAGTCCTACCGCCCAGACATTGGTGGCGGTGGCAAGCACGAGGTCGGCGGCGATGAGAAAGCAGATGCCCCAGGCGAGCAGTCTGGACCGGTTGCCGTTGTCGGACAGCTTGCCAAACGGATAGGCGCTGGCGGCATAGACAATGTTCATCACGATCAGGATCATGGGCACCCAGGTTACGGCCAGCCCCACGTTTTCCGCCCGCAGCAGCAGGAATGCCTCGGAGAAGCGGGCGAGTGTCAGCACTGCGGCGAAAGCCACCACCCACCAGAAGCGGGCGGGCAGGCGGCGCAAATTCGCCCGGCCGACCGGAAAGCGGGGTTGGGCGGCAGGACGCGTAACCTCCGGCTCTTCGACACCGAAGGCGATGAGCAGCACACACAGGAAGGCGGGAATTGTCGCTATCCAGAATACCAGGCGGAAATTGTCGAGGGTTGCCGCCATCAGTGCCATCGCCACCAGCGGGCCGGCAAATGCGCCCACTGTGTCCATCGCCTGGCGTAGCCCGTAGGCCGCGCCGCGCAACGGTTGCGGGGTGATGTCGGCAATCAGCGCATCGCGCGGTGCGCCGCGGATGCCCTTGCCGATACGGTCAAGAAAGCGTGCCGTGAGCACCGCACCGAGGCCGGTTGCCAGCGGAAACAGCGGCTTGGTCAGGGCTGCCATGCCATAGCCCAGCAGCACCAGCGGTTTCCTGCGCCCCATCCAGTCGCTCAGCACACCGGAAAATACCTTGGCGATTGCCGCCGTCGCCTCGGCAATGCCTTCGATAATGCCCACCGACAGGGCGCTTGCACCCAGCACCGTCACCAGAAACACCGGCAACAGGCTATGGATCATTTCCGATGAGAGGTCCATGAACAGGCTCACCAGCCCCAGGGCAATGACGCCTTTGGGTAGTTTATGGCTGTTTGTTGTCAATCGTCCTCCTTACAGACCGGCGGATCATTTGGAATCCGGAAACGACCCCTTGGCAGGGTGTATTTCCGCAATGTTGGTTAGCGTATAAATTCACGAAGCAGGATGGTGACTGGTGGATGAACACGAATGGGCCAGGCAAAAAGGAAAAAGCAGGGGCAAAAGGGGCTAGGATCACATTGTTTTGTAGAAACCCAGAAATAAACCCGACCCTGGCCTCCTTTTCCTCTTTAATCGATGATTTGTATTCCGGTGCGGCGCACGGCGCGCTTGTAGGCAGAAGTGGATTCGCCCAGAATTTTCGAGGCTTCCTCATAGCGTTTCTGCTCGCCCGCAGCCAGCCCTTGCCTGCGTATTTCGCCCGCCTGCCTCACGTCATTAATAAAGTCAGTATCTGACGCGATCGGCAGTTTTCTTCGTTCATCGGTGAACAGCTCGATCAGGCTCTTATAGGTGTCGTTGCGGAAGACATCATATTCGTATATGCCCTTGGGACTGGTGTCTTTCTGGGCAATGACCGTGGTGCCCTGCTTGAAGGATGCGATAGAGGTCTTGATTATCTTAAAGGCCTGGTCCAGCACCTTGCGTGCCTCGGCATAATTATTTTCCGCAGCTAGGCTATTTGCTTTTTTTACCATGCCACGAATATCGTTTAATTCGGTGTTAATATTCTTGCCGGATTCCTTGGAAATACGCTCCAAGGCAGCGGTCAGGGCATTGATGGTGTCCTGCAGATGTTCTAAACGGCCATCATTATTGTTGGCGGACGCCGTTCCCGGTTTCGTCTGGCGCGAGGAACCAGGCTGTGCCGCTTCATCAGCTTGAACGGTGCAGGAGATGGAAACAAGCAATGCGGCCAATACAGCAGCACTCTTTGCACGTTTGTTTTTCATTTCTGGTTTCTCTCCTTTTGCGGAGTAAATTAAAGGGGCAGTGCTCGCATTATTTTTCCCACATTAACTCTGCACCCAAGCCTGCGCCTCGTCGTAATCCGTGAAGACTTGTATATCGGCATCGACGAACAGGCGCGACAGCCAGGCCTGCCAGGTGAGCCATTGGTCGTCGGTGACCACGGCGATCTTGCTGAAATCGTGGTTGTGTTCGCGGCTGAAAAATTTGATTTCTTCCCAGGCGACATCCACGGTGTAGTCGATCATCGCGCGCAGGTCGAACAGCAGGTTCACCGTGCCGGGCGATTGGAGCTTGTACAGCGATTGATCTTCAAATGCCTTGAAATCGGCAAGGGTGAATTCACCGAGGACGGCGCGTTGACGAGGTTGTCGGTTTGTTCGATGGCGATCATGTGATTCCTTCTTTTTGCGGGTGTTGAGGCGACAGGCGCAAGCTTAGCACACCGCTGGCGATGATGAACGCCATGCCCAGCCAACTGCTCAGGCTCAGGGTTTCATCCCACAGCAGCATGCCGAACAGGCTGGCGAACACGATGGTGCTGTAGGCCAGGCCGCCGACCACCAGCGTACTGCCGGTGCGGTAGGCGCGCGTCATGGCGAGTTGCGCGAGGGTGGCGGAGCTGCCCAGGCCGAGCAGAATGGCGAAACTTTCCAGCGTGATCGCGTGCATCGTATCGAAGAGTATCCACACGCCGCTGCCGAGGGTGGCGATCAGGCTGAAATAGAACACGGTGCGCGTGTCCGGCTCGCCGATTACGGCTAGATGCCTGACGTTGAGGTAGGCGATTCCGGCGAGAAAACCGGAAATCAGGCCAAGCAGGCCGGGCAGCAGTTGGTCACGCTGTAGTGTCGGATGAAGTAATAGCACCACGCCGCAAAATCCAAGCATGATGGCTGTGGTCAGCGGCAGGTGAAATTTGTCCTTGAACACCAGCATGGTGAGGATGGTGAGGAACAGCGGCGCGGTGTAGTTGAGCGTGACGGCAGTGGCGAGCGGCAGCACGGTGATGCAGTA
>Ga0154825_1241_pt2 | contig 10576 bp, 4 predicted proteins | sample Rifle2008BG16ft_FD_116129 | JGI IMG/M metagenome (GOLD analysis project Ga0154825, IMG submission 116129) | Gallionellales bacterium RBG_16_57_15
ACGCCGCCGGACAAGTGCTGACCACCACCGATGCGCGCACTAACGCGACTACCAATACTTATGATGCGCAGGGCAACCTGATTCAAGTAACCGATGCGCTGGGCAACAGCACGCTGTTCACTTACGATGCCGCCGGGCGCAGGCTGACCAGGCAGGATGCCCTCGGTCGCGTGACAACCATCGTTTACGATGCCAACGACAACATGTTGATCACCACCGCTCCGGATCTGAAGAGTGCTACGGCAACTTACGACGGCAACAACAACCCCATCACGGCGAGCGACAAACGCGGCAACGTGACCCACTTCGCCTACGATGGGAAAGACTTGCTCACCGCCACCACCGATCCCCTGGCCCACACCATGGTGAACACCTACGACGCGCTAGACCGCAAGATTGCGGTGCAGGACAAGAATGGCAACACCACCCAATTTGCCTATGACGGCGTGGGCAACTTGCTGAGCACCACTGACGCGCTCAACCAGATTACGCAGTACACCTATGACGCCAACGGCAACCGCCTGAGCGTGACCGATCCGCTTGGCCATGCTTCCAGTTACACCTACGATACGCTGAACCGGCAGGTGACGGCGGCGGATGCGCTGGGCAACCAGACCACCACCACTTACGATGCACTGGGCCGAGTCGCTTCGACTACCAACGCCAAGGGGCAAGTCACCAGCTTTGCCTACGACAATATCGGTCGCCTGACCCAAGTAACGGACACCAATAGCGGCACGGTGAAATACACCTACGACGCCAACGGCAATCGTCTGACGATGACCGACCCCAACAACCATGTCACCGGCTATGCCTATGATGTGCTCAACCGGCTAATCGCCAGAACTGAACCGTTGGGTGTAACTCAATACCAATACGATGCCGTGGGCAACCGCACCCAGGTGGCGCAACCTAATGGCACCATCATAAATTACACCTACGACAACCTGGATTACCTGCAAACCATTACATACCCGGACACCACCACGGTGAGCTTCACCTACGACTTCGACGGCAACCGCACCGGCATGGTGGATGCGCTGGGAACTTCGAGCGCGCAATACGATGAACTGGGCCGCATGACTTCCTACACCGATGCATATGGTCAAACTGTGGGTTATGGCTACGATTTCAATGGCAACCGTACCAGCCTTACCTATCCCGGCAACAAGACCGCGACCTATGTCTACGATGCGCTCAACCGCATGACCAGCGTCACCGACTGGCTCACTCACCAGACCACATATAGTTACGATGCCGCCGGGCGCTTGACCGGCAGCAACGACCCCAACAGCGTGACGACCGCTTACGGCTTCGACAGCGCAAACCGATTGACCGGCCTCAGCCATGCCCAAGGAGTGACTCCCATTGCTAGCTATGCCTTTACGCTGGATGAAATCGGCAAACACAAACAGGTCACCCAGACCGAGCCGCTGCCGTCGGTAGTCACGCCGGGCACCGCGAGCTATACCTACGATAACGAGAACCGACTCTCCGCCATCAACGGCGTGGCCAATACATTTGATCTAAACGGCAACATGACCGCCAGGGGGGTGCGTGCCTACACCTACGACTTTGAAGACCGCTTGCGGCAACGCACCATCGGCGGCGCGGCAAGCCAATACCAGTATGACGGCCTCGGTAACCGCTATGCCAAGACGCGCGGCACGATTACCCGTTACGTGCTCGACCTGAATGGCACACTTTCCAAAGTGCTGATGGAAACCGATGCGGCGAATACGGCGAGCGCTTATTACGTGTACGGCCTGGGGCTGATCTCGCGCATCACGGCGGCGGGCGCGGCGTCTTACTACCACTTCGACACGCGCGGCAGCACCATCGCCCTCACCGATGCCGCAGGCACGGTGACCGACAAATACGCCTACGACCCCTTCGGCAACCTCAGCAACAGCCAGGGCGCGACACCCAACCCGTTCAAGTACGTCGGGCAATACGGCGTGATGGACGAAGGCAACGGCCTGTATTACATCCGTGCGCGCTACTACGACGCGCAGATCGGGCGGTTTATCAACAAAGACCCGAAGATGGGGAATGATAGTGATGGGCAGAGTTTGAACCGGTATGCGTATGCGCAGAATAATCCGGTGAGGTTTGTGGATGTGAACGGAATGTCGCTCTTGGATTCAGCGGCGGGTTTTTCTTTGAAAGTTTTTGGCAAGTATTTAGACTCTAAATTGATTAAAGGTCCCATCCTTACATTTTTTTCGGGAACTGAAAATACTAAGGAAATAGGGGGAGGGTTAACAAAGGATGTAATTAAAGCGACTATTGGCGTTGTTGCAAGTAAAGCATCTATTTACATAACTGTGATCGATTATCTTTCCCGTGGAACCGAATTAACAGATGACTGCTCTCTTCCAGAGGCTCAGGGATCAACTTATTGCGGCGGCTCTGCTGACAATTCTGCAACAGCTATCAATGGAAATGGGGAGTTGCTTGACTCTCATGGGAACGTAGTAGGAAATATGAATAGCCAAACAACCCAAGTCAAAGGGTACGCAATATCCACAAATCCGCTGCCATATATTCCGGAAATAATAGAAGTGCAGAGCTACACACAAATGAAGTATAAAAAATAGTGCCGGATGAATGTTTTTTTGAATATTTGTTGACGTAATGCAATGGGGAAATAAAGCAGTGGCACAAGTGATGAAATTTATGAATCAGCGAACAAGAGGAGTCTGGCTAATTGCCAGCCTCCTGTTCGCGTTCGCCTTGTGCCCGCAGGCTTTTGCCGAGACGGTGACGAATACCTACGACTCTCTCAACCGCCTGACCTCGGTCGTCTATGGCAACGGCCAGCAGATCACCTACACCTACGACGCTGCCGGTAATCGTTTGACTATGAGCGGCAACACGCTTATTGCACCTAATGCTTTCAGTTTTACGCCGCAGACCAATGTGCCGCTCAATACATTGGTGGTATCCGATGCCATTACCGTGGCCGGTATCACCACCGTACCGCCGATCACTATCACCGGCGGCGAATACAGCATAGACGGCGGGGCATACACCACCGCGCCCGGCAACGTCAGCAACGGCCAGACCGTGTCGGTGCGCCTGACTTCTGCCAACACATACAGCACACTTGCCACCGCCACGCTGACCATCGGCGGGGTGAGCGCCACATTCAGCGCCACCACGATACCACCGACCCCGGCAGCCTTTGGTTTCACTGCGCAAATTGCTGCGCCGCTCAACACCTGGGTGATCTCCAATACCGTGACATTAAGTGGCCTTGCCGCACCAACCAACATCGGCATCGTCGGCGGCGAATACAGCATTGATGGTGGTGCATATACGGCGGTTGCCGGTTCGGTTGCCAACGGCCAAACCGTGACCGTGCGCGTGATGACATCGAGCGCATACAACACTACTACCTCCGCTACGCTGACGGTGGGCGCATTCAGCAGCATCTTTACGGCCCAGACTATGCCGTTTGTTATCACCGATTCCATTACCGGCTTTGTGCGCGACAGTTCCGGCACCGGGATGCCTAATGTCAGCGTGCAGGCGCACACCGGCACGGTTTGGGGCGGTGGCGAGACGGTTGCCGATATTGTCACGCAGCCGGATGGTAGTTACATCATTCCTTTGCCCAAGGGCACTTATACCGTCGGCATCACGACCAATATGGGCTGTTCGATGTATCCCTGCCCACCCACTTACGTCACAGCGGTCAATAACGTCAGTGTCAACGGCCAGCAAGTGCTCAATTTTGCGGTGCCGCAACTGTTGACACTTTCCGGTCGGGTGACCGATGCCAACAATATCGGGGTGGGCGGCGTTACCTTGAATGCATATCAATTAGCGCTGGCGGATTCGTTCGGCTGGTTCGCACCACCCTTTAATGTATCCGCGCAGACCGGGGCGGACGGCAGCTATAGCATCCAGGTTTACCCAGGCAGCTATGACATCGGCATCACCAACGGGAGCACCAGTTATCTCGTCGCCGCAGGCGCGAACATTGCGGCGGATGGCGTGCGCGATTTTGTCTTGAATGCTACCCAGACCGTACTTTCCGGTTTCGTGCGGGACAGCGCCAATCAAGGCGTTGGAGGTGTGAACGTGTATGTCAATGCCGGCGTCAACTGGTATGGTGCAAATGGATCAACCACGACCGCGCCGGACGGTAGCTATCAGCTTCCACTGCCGCAGGACGGCGCTTATACCGTCAGCATTTCGACAGCGTCTAATTGTGTGCAATGGCCTTGTCCTACCTATGGGAAGGCCGACAGCGTGACCGTGACCGGCAACACCGTGCACGATTTCGCATTACCACCATTGGTCACGCTTTCCGGCGTGGTGAGCAATGCAGGGGTGGGCGTACCGAACGCGACGGTATATGCATGGACACCCTACGATGCCGGGATGATGGGGTATGGGGGCTCTTACAGTTACACGAGTACGGCGGCGGATGGCAGTTACAGCCTTGCCGTGTATGCCGGCAGCTACGACATCAATGTGAGCCTGCCCAATGGGACAAATTATTCCGACAATTTTATGGCCGCTGCCGAGTTGAATATCGCGGCGGATACGGTACAGAATTTCGCGGTGGATGGCCCGAATTCGATTTCCGGTTTCGTGCGCGATGCTTCCGGAGTGGGGATGGATGGGGTCTACATCCAAGCGTGGTCCCAGGCTGGCATGTACGGGTCAACGGCCACGGCAGCGGACGGGAGTTATCGTATCCCCTTGCTGCCGGGAACGTACACCCTGCAAGTCGGGAATATTTACTATTGTTCTCCTGTTTGTCAGCCCGGTCCGGTGTACTCGGCATTGCTGAACAATGTCAGCGTCAATGGGGCAGTCACCCACGATTTCGTAGCGTCGCCGATCGTCACGCTTACCGGCAAGGTGGTGGACGTGAATGGTACGCCGGTGGCCGGGATAGGCGTGAATGCTGTTTCTCCGGCACAGCGCGGGATGGGGTCGTCACCCACCATGTACGCAGCGCCTACCACCATGGTTATCACCGACCAGAATGGCAACTATTCCATTCCGGTTTACGCGGGGAAGTATGACATCGAGATTTTGGTGCAAAGTTTGAGTGGCGGGGGTATGGGTACGCGCTACACGGCTGCCGCGAATGTGGCTATTGCCGCAGACATGGTGCGCGACCTGACGCTGTTCAATATATACACACCACAAAATCGTATCTCCGGCCGGTTGATCGGCAACATAGCGGTTTGGTATTATGCGGCGCTGGATTTGAATGGTCCCGACGTTGCCTTCACTTATCCGGATTGGCTGGGAAATTACTCTTTCAGCAACCTTGCCGATGGCACTTATACGCTGACCCCCAGCATGCGCGGCTACAGTTTCAGCCCCTCTACGCGCAGCATCACCATTGCCGGTGCCAGCGTGAGCGGTGCGGATTTCCAGGTTTGCCGCGAGGGATCGTCCTTGACCGGGGTGGTGCTCGATGCTGCGACTCGTATTGCCTTGCCTTCAGGCTCGATTGCAGTGGATGGCGTTCTATATAGTGTCGATGCTACCGGGCATTATTCCATTCCCGGATTGTCGTGCGGTGCGCATAACGTCGCGGTAGATGTGCCGGGTTATGTTTCCTACAGCGCTGCGCTGGATACCTTCAGCTCTTGGAATTTGGAGATTGGGCTCACCAAAGTAGCTCTGGCAGTTCCCAGCGCACCCACTATCGGCACAGCGCTAGCAGGCAACACCCAAGCAACGGTGAGCTTCGCCGCGCCCGCCAGCAATGGCGGCAGTGCCATCACCGGTTACACCGTGACATCCACGCCGGGGAATGTCACTGCAACCGGGACGGCTTCGGCCATCGTGGTGACCGGGCTGACCAACGGGACGGCCTACACCTTCACCGTGACGGCGACCAACAGCGCGGGCACCAGCCTGCCATCTGCGCCGTCAAATGCCGTGACGCCTTCTGTCACTTACACCGTTTCCACCAGTGCGACGGCAAACGGCAGCATCAGCCCTGCGTCGCAAACCGTGATGCAAGGAAATGCCGCCAGCTTCACGATCAACCCCAATACCGGTTTCATTGCATCGGCATCCGGTTGTGGAGGCAGCCTGGCGGGCGGCACTTACTCGACGGGAATCATCTCAGCCGACTGCACGGTGAGTGTCATCTTCACTCTTCCCGTTCTGGCCAATCTGGTGCCGGGTTGGAACCTCATCGGCAACGGCGTGGATGCGCCATTGGATGTGACCACTACATTTGGCGATGCCACCAAGGTGACCAGTGTGTGGAAATGGACGCAGACAAACAGCAAGTGGGCGTTCTATGCACCCTCGATGACTGCCCCTAACCTGGCCACCTATGCCGCAGGCAAGGGCTTCGATGTCCTTGCCACCATCAACGGCGGTGAGGGTTTCTGGGTCAATGCCAAGGCACCATTCACCGTCCTGGCGCCTGCGGGGACTGCCATCAATGCGGCCTATTTCCAGGAGCAGGTCGTCCCGGCGCTGAACAAATTGAGCAAGGGCTGGAATTTGATAGCTACGGGCGATATCACAACCCCCAGCGCATTCAATATGGGGCTGAGCGTCATCCCGCCTGCTGCGGGCAAGATACCAGCGAATGTGACGACCCTGTGGGTATGGGACAACGCGCAATCGAATTGGTATTTTTACGCGCCGAGCCTGGAAGCGAAGGGGGGCACAGCGCTGACCGATTACATCACCGGCAAGGGTTACCTCGACTTCACTGCGAAAGGCAAGACGCTGGGGCAGGGTATCGGGTTCTGGGTGAACAGGCCGTAAGGGGCTGGCTGTGATGAAGCTGCTTTGTGTGTGGCTGATGTTGTGCGCCGGATGGGCGTGGGCGGATTCTTTGCCGCCGACATCCGCTGTCACGCAAAGTGAGAAGGTAGATTTTAATCCGCCGCCGGTACCGGGTTTCATGTTGCGCCAGCCGGATGTGCCGCTCACGCTGGATGAAATGCGGAAACAGGCGGATGAGGCTGCGCGCAGGGCGCAGCCCAAGGCGGTTAAAGGCGTCCAGCCATTATCCAGTAAGCGCACGAAGGCAGGCGAGTGAGGGTTGAAAGAAAAATGAAAATGGAAAATACAATCGGCGCGGCAAGGTTTCCGACGATGGTTATCGCACTCATCGCGGCGAGTGTCGCGGGTTGTGGCGGCGGTGGTGGAAGTAGCGGCGGTACGACGACACCCGCAAGCGTAACAACCGGAATTCCGATAGTGGCTGCGAACAGCCCATTCATCGGCGTGATGATGAAGGTTGAATGCGCCAACGGTTTGTCCGGGCAGGGGGTGATTGGGGATGCGGCCAATCCTGGTGCCGGTGTTGTCAATGTGGTTGGAGAAAGCGCTTGCACGGCACCGGTCAAGATCACGGCGATAGGGCCCGGCACAATGCGCCCGATCGGGGCCAAGGCTGATGGCTCCGGGGATATGGTTTACGACCCCGCTGTTAATTTGCCTATCAGCGCGATATGGATGCCGCCGGCTCCGGGGGGGATGCCGTCCGCGACCGATCTTGTTTCCGTCAGCCCCGTCACATCGCTTGTGGCCTATCAGGTAGCCCCTGCCGGAATGACCTCCGCGCAGCTTGCCGCGTTATCCCCTGCTACGGTCGCTGCGAGCAAGGCTGCGGTGGCTACAGCCTTGGGGCTGACTACTACCGATATTGACAAGGACTACCGGACAGCTGCGACCGCAGCTGCGGCGACTCGTATTGTTGAGGTAGCCGCGCTGGCGGCTGCGAATTCCGCATCGAGCGGCACGACCCCTGCCGGGGTGGGCGCCACTAAGACGTTGGGGCAGTTCATGGTGGAGCAATTGGCTATCGCCGCGAATGACGGTGCGCCGCTGACCTCGGCGGCAGGTGTCGCCAATGTATTTGTTGCCGATGCGGGGCTTAATGTGACTGCTGACCCAGCCGTAGCGTCCAGTGGTGTGATCGATACCGATGCGGCGCTGGTGAGCAATATGATCACCCAGGCGGCAAACAATGCGGGGACGACCCCGGCTAGCGTGGGCGCAATGCTCACCCAGGTCGCCAATGACCCGGTGCTTGCGGCAGATGTGACGACGCATATCCAAACGCAACTGACATGGGGCACATTGGCAGAACCTACGCCACCTCCAGCCACTGTCTGCCAAGTGGCTATCGGTAATGCAGTAGCTTACGTGACTGGTGCGACTGCGTGCACCACAGCCTATCTCAATGATGATTCGGACGCCTCGACTGTGACAGAAGTTTCTACCCCGGCTGGCGTGGTTCCCTATACATTTGGTTCGCTTGCCACGTGCACTGGGTTAGGGGCTCCACCGAGAGCAGGGGATTTAACGCTTGTCCCGTGCAAGGTGTAACAGGGTGTGGCGATCTTCTTGGATGGCCGGTTCTTGTGCCATCGTTTCCGTTAACTGGGAAACCTGACCCATGGTTTCCCAGTTACGGGATTATATTGCGGTAATGTCGAGGTGAGGAAAATCAACGAATGTCAGCAATATCTATGCTGGTAGCGAGGTTGGGAAAATCCTTGCGTGGCACGGTATAAATATTGCTTGTATGAGGTGCTTGCTCGGGCGAAAGCAGCCCGGAAGCATTCTGGCGGAAGCTAAAAATAATAATATTGATACACTGATGTGGTAATCTAGTACAGTACTAAGGCCATGGCAACAAGACCGTTGGCTAACAAAAATACTAAAGCTCAGGGAAAATGATGCTGCACACCAAAATCATCGGGTGCATTTCGCCTGCTTTACGATCGCGCTTCCATCTGCAGCGGCGTGAGCCTTGTCATCAGCGCGGTACAAGGCATTCCGGTCTACCGCACATCAACACCTTCCTGACACTGAATACCCAGCTCGACTATTCCCGGCTTGCAGCTTGCTGCACGCCCACGGTCACCGTGAGCGCTGCCCAAGGAAGACCTGCATCGAAAACCTGCATCCAGCCGGCCTCGCCACACAAAAGGCTAGGAAGCAAATCACCAGCGCCGCAATATATCTAGCAGCACAAGTTTGCCACAGCAACAACGAACAATTCAACAACGAACAAAGCTAAGCAAGGGCTGAAATTCAACAACCAAAATCAGGTGCCGAAATTAAGGGGAATCATCATGCGCTCACTCATCATCCGTTTATTCATCCTGTTGGGTTTGCTTTTTCCCGCGCTCGCGTCGGCGGTCACGCCGATGGTGGCGGCGGGTTATGGTCACACCGTGGCGCTCCAAGCGGACGGCACGGTGTGGACGTGGGGAAGTGACGGTTACGGCCAACTGGGTGATGGTAACGGTGGTTACGGTTTGTACTCGGCAAATCCTATAGTGGTACCGGGACTCACCGGAGTGGTGGCGGTGACGGCGGGTGGTCAGCACACCGTAGCGCTGAAATCCGACGGCACGGTGTGGACGTGGGGATTGAATAACTTCGGCCAACTGGGTGATGGAACAACAGATACGGAACGCCATAGCCCGGTGGCAGTGCCGGGGCTTACTGGGGTGGTGGCAGTGGCGGCGGGTACTTGGCACACCGTGGCGCTCAAAGCGGACGGCACAGTAGTCACGTGGGGATATAACAGCTACGGCCAACTGGGTGATGGAACCAATCTGGGCAGCTCAAGCCCGGTGCCGGTGCCGGGGCTTACCGGAGTGGTGGCGGTGGCGGCGGCAAGTAACTCTTCTTTTGGTAGTGGGCACACCATGGCTCTCAAATCCGATGGCACCGTAGTGGCGTGGGGAGCTAACGATAGTGGCCAACTGGGTGATGGTACAACGACGACTCGATTCAGCCCGGTGCCGGTGCCGGGACTCACCGGCGTGGTGGCTATAGCGGCAGGTGGTAGACACACAGTGGCGCTCAAAGCCGACGGCTCGGTGGCGGCGTGGGGAAATAACCAGGCTGGCCAACTGGGTGATGGAACTACGACGTATCGCTTGAGTCCGGTGGCGGTGCCGGGACTCACAGGAGTGGTGGCGGTGTCGGCGTCGGGACAATATAACCGCACCGTGGCGATCAAAGCCGATGGCACAGTGGTGGCGTGGGGAGATAACTATGAAGGCGAACTGGGCGATGGAACCACGACGGATAGCTGGAGCCCGCTGACTGTGCCGGGGCTAAGCGGTATGGTGGCGGTGGTGACTGGTACTTGGCACACCGTGGCGCTCAAATCCGACGGCACGGTGTTGGCGTGGGGATATAACGCTTGGGGCCAACTGGGAGATGGCACCACGACGAATCGCTTGAGCCCTGTTGCAGTACTGGGTCTGCCGAGATCAGCGGCGAAGGTAGCGTCCAATTTCTCTTCAGGAAATTTCCACAACGCGGCTGTCTTGTCCGACGGCATGATAATGACTTGGGGAAGTAATTCAGATGGTCAACTGGGTGATGGCTCCAGGTTGAATCGCTTGACCCCTGGAGCGATATCAAGCATTTCAGATGCAGTGATGGTATCGGCAGGTGACAAACACACCGTGGCGCTCAAATCCGACGGCACGGTGGTTGCGTGGGGTCTGAATGCAGAAGGTGAATTGGGCGATGGTACGACATCTGCATTTATCGCCAGCCCAGTTGTCGTTCCGGGACTCTCCGGGGTGGTTGCGGTGTC
>Ga0154825_1050_pt3 | contig 10063 bp, 5 predicted proteins | sample Rifle2008BG16ft_FD_116129 | JGI IMG/M metagenome (GOLD analysis project Ga0154825, IMG submission 116129) | Gallionellales bacterium RBG_16_57_15
CGGTCAGGATTCTTCCGGTAACAACAATGGATGGAACTGGGCTAATGACGTAACGGTAAACTCTATCCTTATTCGTACACGCAAGATGCTGCGTAACATGGGTTGGGATGAAATTTCGGCTACCGGAATCACCCTTGCTCGACATTTCTGCGCAATTACTTTGGGTACGTTTGAAGATTCTGTGAACGATAATGCTTTCGCTCAATTCGGAACAAATACCGCTGTTGATGACACTTTCAATCTGACATTTAATGGGCCGACGAACGAAGCAATTAAGTTCTACGAAGAGCAGACACAACCTGGTTCGCTTGCGATTACAGGCACGAATACCATTACCCGTATTGGCGGCTCGTTTATTACCGAAGGCTACAAGGTAGGCGGACAGGTAACAATCCGTGCTGCTGAAGATACTGGCAATAACGGAACTTTCGTATTGACTGGAGTTAGCACATTAGTATTGTCCACAACCGGACTTACCAATAACGCTGCTGATACAACCGCGATTCTCTCTGTCAACAACGCCAATGCCTTCCGTATCGGTTTGCGCGTGCGCGATGGCGATACTTACGGGAAAACATTTGGTGAAGCTAACTTGGCATCTGCCGGTAAGACAGTGCTTGGTAACTTCGTATTCGCCTTCCCGTTGGCTAACGCATCCGATCTGAAGATTACCGCGACTGATGGTGCTATGGCCGGTGCGCCGTACTCTGGAATGACGCTGACTATGTACGCTGCTCCGCAATCGCGTGGCGGCTTAGTTGGTGGCCCATATAACTTCGGTATGATTATCAACGGCAACAGCGGAACTAATATTCAAGTATTTGAATGGCTGCAATACAAACTACGCCAACTGACTGACATTAACTCCGGTGCTGGAGTTGCCATTGGCCGTGCGATTAAACTGCTTGCGCGATTCAACGGTAACACTGCTGAGTTTGGTTCCGGTGATGGTGGGCTGTCATTCCCGACGAACCCTGAAGGCGGCGGGTCTGGTGTATTCGTTGACAGCTTGAATGCTGCATCCGACAACGCGACACGATTCTGGGATAACACGGGCGCACTGCGTAGCAAGCCTGAGTCCATCGCTATCACGCTGGACGGCAACGCAATTCTGATTGGTGATACGGCTTCCGAATACGATATGTATTTTGACCGTACTATCCGCACAGCGGCAGCAACGTTGACAAACATGGTGCTGACTACTGGCACCAACAAGATGACTTCCGCCACTACGCTATTGCCGCAAAACGCACAGATTAGTGTCGGCAAGTACGTTCGTATCAGCGGCTTGACAGGCGGCAATGCGGCAATGAATGGGGTGTATCAGATTACCGCAATCACTACGCCGGGGGCCGACTGGACTGTAGTTCGCTATGACGGTGCAACGATCACCACGACTACGGCAGCGGCTGTTGACCTTGACCAGAACTGCGTGGACACACCGAATGCGATTATCGTGCATACTAATGTCAATGTGGCGACATCGGCGGACGTATCGTTTACAGCTGCGGCAAACACCATCACTTCGGCGGGGTCGCAATTCAGCGTATTCGCTGTAAATGACCGCATCGAAATATCCGGCTCGACCAGCGGACTGAATGATGGATTGTGGAAAATCTTGACGCAAAGCGCAACCACGCTGACAGTATCCGGTGAGCGTGCTTCTCCAACTACGATTACCACGCAAGGAACAGGCCCAACGGTAACGATCACCAAACTGTTCTCCGGCGATTTCGACGCTGACGTGACGGCAAACTTTGCATTCGATGACAACGTGCAGGGAGGACGAACTGTATCTACGACGACCTATGTCAAGGCTAAAGCCATCGGACTGACCTCCGCACAATACATCGAGTCTCCGGTTTCGAGCATTGCGTCAGGTACGCCACTCACGATACCGCTGTTTGCTGCGACAGAACGGAATGTGACCTAAGGGGATATAAGTGGCCGTTCCGTCATACACCCACGACTTAGTTGACCTCATCGCTGATTCAGACACGACAGCGTGGAGTGAGTACGACACGATGACATTTGGTGGCGCGCCCGATGAGGTTGACACAGAAAGCGCGCTCCAAGGGACAAACGCATGTTCGCAGATCACAAATTCCTCTACTACGGAGTTATGCTCGCTGGGGAGGATATTAACTACGCCCGTTAGCCTTAGCGCGGGGCAGGTATTTTTAGTATGGCATGGTCACGGCGTAGCAACCACATTAAAAAACTACGCAAGCGGAGGACTAAGGCTGGTAGCCGCCACCGATGTCGCCAATTGGAAGGCGTGGGCGGTTGGCGGGGTCGATGTTGCGCCATTCCCATACGCTAAGTGGGTCAACAATCCGATTGACCCGACAATAACAGCGGAATATTCATTAGGAACCCCGCCTTCTGGGGGGACAAACATATACAGCGTGGGCAGCGCGTGCATCCTAAGCCAACCAGTTGCGCGTGGGCAGCCTCATATCGTAGACATCATCCGGCGCGGCAGAGCGGAAGCGCGAATCAACGGAGGGGAAGCAGCGAACTACGCCACCTTTGCCGGGTTCGCCGCGCTCAACGACGCACAGACAGCGCGGTGGGGCTTGATACAAGCAACCACAGGAGGGTATCTATGGAAGGGGCTGCTGACTCTTGGCTATACCTCTGCTGTTGATTTCAGAGATTCCAACAAGACGCTCTTTGTACAGGATACCCGCAAGGTTCTATCCACGTTCAACAAGATAGAAGTCAGACAAGCAGCATCTAGAGTTGATTGGACAGGCATAGCAATAACCTGCGTGTCACCAACCACCACAGCATCGTTAGGCGCGTTTGAGGCTATTGACAATGCGGATATCAACTTTGACCTTTGTACGTTTACAGACTTGGGCACGTTTATCTTTTTGTCGGTCAGCACAATACTCAATACGGTGTTCAGGCGCTGCGGCATTATTACGCAGGGTGGCGCAACTTTTACGTCTTGCTCGGTGGAATCGAGTCCGGCGACTCATGCGATGCTCGTAACGAATCCTAGCGTCATCACCTACTGCAAATTTACGAGCACGGGCACGGGACACGCGGTGCGGTGCGATACCGTCGGAACTTATAATTGGACAGGCAACACGGACACAGGATACACCGGGACTCGAGGGAGTAATGGCACCCCTTCAAGCGGTTCGGCCAATGCGATGTTCTACAATAATTCGGGCGGCCTTATCACCCTGAATGTGGCTGGTGGCGGGCAGCAGCCGAGCGTGCGGAACGGGGCTGGTGCCACGACCACGGTCAACGCGACGGTTAATGTGACCTTCGACAAAATGAAAGACAACTCGGAAGTCCGTGTGTATCTGACCGGGACTTCAACCGAGATAGCCGGTATAGAAAATGCGACTGCGGGAAGTGCTGATAATCGTAGTTTTGCATGGTCAGCAGCGGCGGCGACAGTGGTTGATTATGTAATTCATAATTTCTTATCAGGCGCTACAATTTACAAATCAATCCGCGTTAATGGATACACTGTACCTGCTTCGGCAGCTACTATTGATATACAGCAACAACTTGATAGGAATGTTTCATAATGCCTACCTTCAACGGCGATTCTTTAACCATCACGCTTGATTCAGGGATCGCCACCGTGGATGTGGAGAATGACCTTTACAAAGAGTGGAAGCTCTGGCAGCTCGCAGGGAATATGCGCTATCCACAGGCGTTCAGGACATTCGGCGGGGATGCGCTTACGGGCGCGGTGGATGCAGGCGCATATTTCATGTTTCAGAATCAGAATGGATGGCGCATCCGTCCACCGGAAGAAAACATCACGATTTTACTGACTGGAAATATCGCGCCCGAAGATTCGACAAAACCAATCCTGATTCCGACCATCGGGACTTATACAGTGCTGATTCAGGGTATTCAACCAATTACGCAGAACGTGGACTCAATCATTAATGAGCAGACAACACACGTAAAAAATTTACAATACCTGATTGAATCTAATCACGATTCACCCTCTTACGGTATTATCTTTTACTGGAATCCAGTCTCAGGGGACGATGCTAATTCTGGACTTTCGCCGGAATTGGCGAATAAAACATTTTCTGTGATCCACGACAAATTGGTATCGGGACGTTCAGATGTGGTAATGGCAATTTCGTCAAGCGGCAAAACTATTGTGGACGACACAATAAACATCACAAAAGACCTTGTTTCATTGCGTGGGCCGGGTGCTTCATTTGACATTGAACCTACCACTCAAACAGGGGCGACGATTACGATTTCCGGTAATGGCGTAAGCATTGAAGGCGTTGAAGTAGCGACAGCCTCGCCGGGTGTTTATGACGCAGTATATTGTACCGGGGATAAAATATTATTGAAAAATTTAATTATCGGAAATGCGACAGGCCGAGGATTAGCCCTTATTGGTGTTGCTGAGGTTGGCATATTTGATTCATTCATAGGATACAGCGCAAGTCATGGCATATATGCCGAGGATGTGGTTGATTTTGAAATTCATGGTGTTCATATTGATGAAAATGGAGGGAATGGACTTCGTATTATTGCAACAGCTCCAAGTTCGTCGCATGAAGTCATGATTGGGGGCGGCACCATGGTTCACGGTTCTACTGTTGGGGTCTATATCGGAGCGAATGTAGATAATACGCATATCTACAAGGATGTGAAATTCGTTGAGAATGGTGTGGATATAGAAGATCATGGAGTTGCCACATACAACGAAGCGACAGTCGTTCAGGAAGCACAGGCCACAGCGGTCTGGGCTAAAGCGCTACCATGACAGCAGGAGAGCGTTTAAGGGCACTTGCAGGAACCGCTGGAACAGCCGGAGCATTACTGCTATTGATTGGCTCTGGCGCTACGGCTGGTGCGGCGCTGGTTGATTATTCTGGATTGACAACAGGGACGGCGGCAGAGCATTTGCTGGTTGATGTAACCACAGAAACACCAGCACAACCAAGCATCCAGCCAATAGGTGGCGCTTCATGGATCGCTCCACCAAACAATTATCCACCTCCAAAAAAGAAGCAAGATGGTGTAGAAGTAGATCATCGGAAGTTGGCGATGATCGCCATGCAGCGCGCCGAGGAAGAGGTGGTGCTGCAAATTATCATAGTCGCCGTTACCAGGGAGTTACTCCATTGAAAGTATGTAAAAAATGCGGAGGCAATGTGTTTTATGCTCGCGGTAAGTGCAAGCGATGCAAGGATGCATATACTGTGCAATACAGGATAAACAATCGAGAAAAGATAAGGGCCGAAAGAAGATTGCGTTATGCTTCTAATCCAGAAAATATACTAGCTGACAATAAAAAATGGCGGTTAAATAATCCAGAAAAATCTAGGGAAGCATCTGCAAAATATATAGGAAGCCACCCTGGAGTTCGCCGCATTAAAAATCATAATTATGCCGCCAAAGTACGCTCAAATGGCGGGAAATTATCCGCTGGACTTGCAGAAAAATTACACAAGTTGCAACGTGGCAAGTGTGCTTGTTGCGGCAAACCACTTGGCGACAATTATCATCTTGACCATCGCATGCCAATCGCCCTTGGTGGAGCAAATGAAGATTGGAATATGCAGCTTTTAACGCAGAGATGCAACAATCAAAAACACGCCAAGCACCCAATTGAGTTTATGCAGTCGCGTGGCTTTTTACTATAAGGTGACACAATGGGATTGTCAAACTGCTTTGAAAGACTGAATAAAGGCAAGCCGATATTCGACGCGGATGAAATGAAGGAAATCCGCGCACTCGCCAATCGGAACACCGGAAAAATGTCTGTGTTCGAAGCAGAGAAAGCTGCGGTGCAAACCATGCTGGATGAGGCGCTGGCGGAACAGGAGATGGTTGTTGAGTTGGTGCGCGAAGGGATGGGGCTGCCGCCAGTGCCGAAAGCAAAGGCCGCAAAGATGGACGAAGCAGCTAAAGCATCCTTAATTAAGGAGCGCGAAGACCGTGCTGTAAAATTCGGGCGCGATAAAATTCAGGAGGAAACACGCGCTGCGATTGCCGGAATGGTGTTGGGGCGTGATACTGGTGAAACGTTTGAAGATTATCTTGCGCGCAATCCAAACATAAAATTAAAACATGATGCGTACAAAGCATGGCTTGACGGAGTAACGCCCGGACGGGAGGCCGCTGTGCCTCAATATGCCGAACGCGGAAGTGTTGGAGAATCGCTCACCAAGGGGCAAAAGAAGTCCGTCCTGAAAACATTGGTTGATGTGTACAAAACCAAGGGCGCGGAGAAGGAATCAAAAGGTCTTGACCACAACGGTAATGAGCGCACAGGCTACGCCTATCAGCCAGAATTATTCGAGAAGTCAGAAATAACTGGCACTATGGTTCGCTACTATGTCACCCTTCCAGATGGACGCATTGCGCACCCGACCGAACTATTCCCAGAGTACACGCAGTCAGATATTAATGCAGAGATGAGCCGCCGCCAAAACGCGGAACGTAATGCGCGCCTTGATGTGCAGCGCGACTACGCAAAACAGGATGTGCAGTTTGACGACAAAGTTACTGCCGCAAAATACTGGGATGAAAAAAGCGAAGCATCCAAATCAAAGTCTGCTGGCGGATGGGCTACAGTTCATTCTTCGCTGGATAGGGAATACCTAACGAATGGCGAGAAATTCATCATGGTGCCAAGTGGCGTTATGAAGAATGGCGATATGGTGGAAGCGTTTGCAGTAGAGGGGTGGATGCCATCCCAAGCAGCCAAGGCCGAGCAACCATCCAGCACGGAAGCTGCTAATACTAGCGATGCCGGAGAAGAACTTACCTACAACAAGCGCAACCGCATTAAGCGCGGCATCAAGTGGGAGGATATTTCCGACAAGAATGAATCCTTGCGCGTGAAGGAAGTCACCAAAGCCAAGGCCAAAGAAACCGACAAGGGCGTGGCAATCTACAACACCCGGCCAGGTGACGCCATCCCAGAATCAGAATGGCTATCAGTCGGCGTTCTTGAAGAGGAAACGAGCAAACTTCTCGAACCATTTGCCACGGAAATACCTGTCCTGATCCGGGATACTGCGCGGAGCGCTGGCATCAAACAGCCCGACGGCGGGGTAGCTTCCGGCGCTGTCTATGACGGGCGTATCCACCTGTTCCGTGACGGGCTGGCCGACCGCGCCGCTGTTGTGCGTACCTTGTGGCATGAGTTGCTCCATTTCGGCTTCCGCCGCTTTATGACCGATGAGCAGTATATCGCCAAGATGGGCGAGCTGTACATGAAGGACGGATGGGTGCGCGGCAAGGCCGAGGAATGGATGCGAACCGCAGAGGCGAAGAAGCTGGCCGAAACAAAGAAGCCAGGCTATGTGCGCGCCCGTGCGGTGGATGAAGCCTTGGCCGAGCTGGCCGAGATCATGCAGACCGAGCCGACCGGCTACCAGAACAACACCAAGCTGGCGCAGGCTAAGCGCACCGTGTCGGAATGGATTGCCAAGTTGGCCGACTTTTTCGGCTTCAAGGAAGCGGCGCAGGCATGGCGCGGCTATGCGGCGCAGAAGGATGCGCGCGACTTGATCGTGTCCACCTTTGCAAAGCTGCGCGAGGGTGCGCCGCCTTCGATGCTTAACTCGAAGTGGCACTATTCTGATCCGGCGTTTATGGTGGCATGGCACGGCTCACCGCATGACCACGACGGTTTCAGCATGGAATCAGATGTGAGTATCACGGCCAAGTTCAGCCGCCGCATTTTCGGTGATCGCATGACGGTTCACGATTTTGTTGTTCCAGAGACGCCTGAGTTCGACGGTAACATGTCCGGTGATCTGGCGGTTATCAAGACCGGCAATGATGAGGTTGAATCCCTGCCAATACGCCTGACAGTCGGCAAGGCAATCTCGGCACACAAAGGGTTTGGCATCATGCACCTTGCGGATAACGCAAAGCGTTATAACCGCCGCGCCGCGCCAAGTTATACGGATGACGAAGCAGAGAATTTCTCGCGCGAGGTCGCCGCTGTAGCCAGGGATGCGCGAAACATCTATCTGGATCATCAAACCGGCAGGCTGATATTGCGCTCGCCACTGATGGGCAAGGCATTGGTGGTTGAAAAGGTGGAGCGCGACGGGGAGGCTTATTACTCGGTAGTCTCGCTGTTGCCCAGCAAGAATAGTGTATTTGGTGATCCTGTTTGGTCAGGGCGCTTGGCCTTCCCTGATGTGAGCCGCAATAACTCAGAGCCTTCAAATCGGTCGGGTGGACAGGAAACCGTTGCGTCAACCCCGGAAAGAGCGAAGGTACAAACTGGACATTTCAATCTTAACGATGTGGAGGCGAAAAAGCAAGCTGATATTTCACACAAGAAACGTCGTACTTTCACCATCAAGGATGTGCTGAAGTCAGAATTTGCTAATACCGGCACAGGCCAAACCGTTGAATCCATCAAACTCGCCACCACCAAGCTGCGCGCAAGCTGGCATGGCTTCAAGCGTGTCATCATCGTGCAGTCGGTCAAGGAAATTCCGAACGAACTCTACTTGCGCGCGTTGCGTGCACTCAAGCCTATCGACCAAAGCTCGGAAGGCGTCTATGACCCATCAACCAACACCGTCTACCTGATCGCAGACAACATCGCATCGCCGGAGCGCAGCGTGTGGGTCGCGGTACATGAGGTCGCAGGCCATGGTGGCATAAGAATGCTGGGCGTGCCGGTTGTTGAAGCGCTAAACCATGCCGCCAAGAACGGCTTTGTAACCAAGCTCGCCAAGGCCATTGCAACGGATCGCGGTGAGACATTCGACGCCAGGACACATACCGATGAGGCGATAGCAGAACTGGCGGCAGCCACCATCACCGGCAATGTTGATGCCATCCTTGAGCGCTACGGCGTGAAGGTGCCTATCGGGATGCGCAGCAACCTGCTGGGCATGATTAGGCGCGTGGTGGATGCGGTGCGCCAGTTCATTGTCCGGGTGACAGGCAAGACGGTTACGGAGGTAAGCGACGGGGAAGTGCTCAGGCTGATCCGGCAGATGAAGGATGTGGTTGAGGGTAAGGCGCAGGGATATGACACGGCGGGCGTGTCACATGGCGCTATGGCATCGCGCAGCAAGCAATCCTCTGAATCTTTCGTGCCAACTGATAGCATCATCAACCAGACCGATACACCAGCCTTCCGCGCATGGTTTGGAAATTCAGTCGTAACCGAAGATGGCAAGGCTGGTGGTAAGCCGCTGGTGGTTTATCGTGGTGAAAGCAACGGAGATAAGCGCACAAGCTTTGATTTGAAAGACACACGAGAAAATGCCATTTTCATGACTCCAGATAAAGATATGGCAACGGTTTACGCAAGAGGAAAAGAACCGCAAGCTTTGTATGTCAAGGCGGATAGATTGCTTGACTTGACGCAAGATACACAAAAAACAAGAAAATTCATATCTGATTGGGCAAAACAGTTTCCTGATTGGATAGACCGCGTAAGCGGGGAAAATGTTGACCCTGTTGATGAAGTAATGGGTGGACGATTGTTCGATTATGAAGGGAATTGGAGCGGTGAACGATGGAAATCATTACAATCAGCCGCCCTTGAAGAATACGACGCTGCTTATCTTCCTGATTGGGATAACGACAGGGGGATGTTCGAGGCGTTAATTGTTAAGGGTGGGGGACAAATAAAGTCCGCCATAGGCAATCGTGGCACGTTCGATCCGAATGATGCGAACATCCTGCAAAGCACCGCCCCAAAGCCAAAGACTGCCTCAGACATCCCCGGCACAGCCCAGACACCGGCACAGCCGCCACGCCAGAATAATCTCGGGCTATCCGACGGGCAGGCAGGCAGCCGCGCATCCTGGGATTCTCCAGAGCCTTCGATGTTCGACGATCTGGTTTACAAGATGCAAGATCGTCACATCGACATGAAGCGCATAATCGAGGCGATCAAGTCAGCTGGAGTGCAGCTTGCCGAAAAGTGGAATCCTTACCTGCAAGAAGAGTTATTCCACAACAGGGCATCGAAGCGCACCCAGGATTTTGTGAATACCGAGCTCAAGCCGATGACAGTTGAAATGCGTGCGCGTGGCTTGACCATGCCTGAACTGGATGAATATCTGCA
>Ga0154825_1321_pt1 | contig 10008 bp, 16 predicted proteins | sample Rifle2008BG16ft_FD_116129 | JGI IMG/M metagenome (GOLD analysis project Ga0154825, IMG submission 116129) | Gallionellales bacterium RBG_16_57_15
TTCAGCGAGGCGAAAATGCTCAACGTCGCCCATCAATACCAGCGCGCCACCGACTGGCACAGCCGAACCCCTCCCCTTTAACGATTGCATCCTCATGCCCAATAGCGAAGTGATACAAGGAGATTGCGGAAAGGTACTGAAATCTTTCCCCGACGCCAGTATCGACCTAATAGTGACCTCCCCCCCTTATGCGGACCGTCGCAAAAGCACCTATGGCGGCATTCCGCCTGAGAAATATGTCGATTGGTTTCTCGAACGGTCGGTTGAGTTTCTGCGCGTGCTGAAACCCACAGGTTCGTTCGTGCTGAACATTAAGGAAAAAGCCGAAAACGGTGAACGTCATACCTACGTAATCGAGTTGATCCTCGCGCTACGCAAACAGGGATGGCTATGGACCGAGGAATACATCTGGCACAAGCGCAACTGCTATCCCGGAAAATGGCCCAATCGTTTTAGGGATTCTTGGGAGCGCTGCCTGCATTTCACCAAGGCAAGAAAATTCAAAATGAATCAGGAAGCCGTCATGGTGCCGATGGGTGACTGGGCTGATGCCCGCCTGAAATCACTCGGCAAGAACGACACGGTGCGTTTCGACTCCCAGGTCGGTAGCGGTTTTGGCAAAAACATCGCCAACTGGCTTGACCGACCAATGGCCTACCCGACCAATGTGCTGCATCTCGCAACAGAATGCGGCAACAAGAATCACAGTGCAGCCTTTCCGCAAAGTCTGCCCGAATGGTTCATCAAGCTTTTCACGGATGCGGGCGATACTGTTCTGGATCCGTTCGTAGGCTCAGGAACCACGCTCAAGGCCGCCCAACAACTTGGCAGAAATGCCATCGGCATCGACGCGTTGGAAGAGTATTGCGAAATGTCGCGTCGAGCGACGGGTGTTCAACTGGTGTTATTGCAGGAACAAAAACCTTATGGCCAAGCCAACCAAAGCAAAACTGACGGCGTTCATCAAGCTGAACATCCCGCAATTCCACGGAAAAAAACTGCAAAGCCTGGAAGGCCTGAAGCTCACGACACTACTGGCTCGGAAAAACCCTTATCTGTTCAAGGCAAAACACCTCGAAACAGCACCAGACCTCGTAAAGCAACTGCTTGACGCCCACCTGTCGTCTCAGGAGGAAACGATTTTTGGTGATTTTCTCGAATTGCTTGCCATCCACGTCTGTTCACTTGCCTATGAAGGCAAAAAATCAACTACAGAGGGAGTCGATCTGGAATTCGACCGCGATGGTGCGCGGTATGTCGTCTCGATCAAGTCAGGGCCAAACTGGGGAAATTCCAGTCAGATCAAAAAAATGCTCGATCATTTCAAGCAAGCCAAACGGATTTACGGCCAGAAAAAACATTTGATTGCTGTGAACGGATGTTGCTACGGCCGAGACACGAAGCCAGAAAAAGGTGAGTACATGAAACTCTGTGGCCAGTCTTTCTGGGAACTGATTTCAGGCGATGAGAACATGTACCGAGAAATCATCGAACCACTGGGTCACGAAGCGAAAATCAGGAATGATGAGTTCTCAATAGCTTATGCCAAGGTCGTCAATCGCTTCACGGCTAGTTTCATCCAGGATTTTTGCCACGCGGATGGCGGAATAGATTGGCCCAAACTCGTTGCTTTCAATTCATCCAAAGATAAGCCCCGCACTCTGAGCAAAAAAATATGAAATGGGAGACCGTCATCGGGCTGGAAGTCCACACCCAGCTCGCCACCAAATCGAAAATATTTTCCGGCAGCAGCATCGCATTTGGCGCTGCGCCCAACACCCAGGCGAGCGCGGTCGACATCGCGCTGCCCGGCGTGCTGCCGGTATTGAATAAAGGCGCGGTGGAATGCGCGATCAAGTTCGGTCTGGCGATCGGCGCCTCGCTCAACCGCGTCAACGTGTTCGACCGCAAAAGCTACTTCTACCCCGACCTGCCCAAGGGCTACCAGATCAGCCAGCTGGCCAAACCCATCGTCGAGGGCGGCGCGATGAAGATCGTGGTCGAGGGTGAGGAAAGAACCATCCACCTCACCCGCGCCCACCTGGAAGAGGACGCCGGCAAATCGCTGCACGAGGATTTCCACGGCATGACCGGCATCGACCTCAACCGCGCCGGCACGCCGCTGCTGGAGATCGTCTCCGAGCCGGAGATGCGCTCTTCCGCCGAAGCCGTGGCCTACGCCCGCGCACTGCACACGCTGGTGACCTGGATCGGCATCTGCGACGGCAACATGCAGGAGGGCAGCTTCCGGGTGGACGCGAACGTCTCGGTGCGGCCGGTCGGGCAGGCCGAATTCGGCACCCGCCGCGAGATCAAGAACCTCAACTCCTTCAAGTTTTTGCAGCAGGCGATCGATTACGAAGTGCGCTGGCAGATCGAAACGCTGGAAGACGGCGGCCGCATCGAACAGGCCACCGTTCTGTTTGACTCCGACACCGGCGAGACGCGCATGATGCGCAGCAAGGAAGAGGCGCACGACTACCGCTACTTCCCCGACCCCGACCTGCTGCCGGTCAAGCTCGACGAGGACTGGATCGAAGCCGTGCGCGCCACGCTGACCGAACTGCCCGTCGCGATGCAGGCGCGCTTCCAGCGCGATTACGGCGTGTCAGCCTACGACGCGGCTATTTTGACGGGGTCGCGCGCGTTCGCCGACTACTTCGAGGCCGCGGCAACCGCCTGCGGCCAGGGCAAGCTCGCCGCCAATTGGGTGATGGGCGAACTCTCCGCCGCATTGAACAAGGCCGAACTCGACATCGCGCAAAGCCCGGTCTCGGCCGCTCAACTCGGCGCGCTGATCGCGCGCATCCAGGACGGCACGCTGTCCGGCAAGCTCGCCAGGCAGGTGTTCGAGGGCTTGTGGGAAGGCGCCGGTGAAGTCGACGCCATCATCGAGGCGCGCGGACTCAAGCAGATGTCCGACTTCGGCGAACTGGAAAAAATCATCGACGAGGTGCTCGCCGCCAACCCGAAATCGGTCGAGGAATTCCGCTCCGGCAAGGAAAAGGCCTTCAACGCGCTGGTGGGTCAGGTGATGAAGGCAAGCAAGGGCAAGGCCAATCCGGCGCAGGTCAATGAATTGATGAAAGCCCGGCTGCGGTAATCCAAAAACCAAAAACCTCACCACAGAGGCACAGAGACACAGAGGTAAAACAAAGCGTTATTTCAGTTTGGGTGCATCACCCGATGGGGGATGCCAATCACTTGTTGTTTCTCGATTTTCTCTGTTTCTCTGTGCCTCTGTGGTTCAAACGCTTTCCCCACGAGACCATTATTTACCCGTAAGCTCGCGGAAGCGCGCCTTGTCGGCCGCATATTTATCGCTCACCTGCACCATCGCTTCTTCATTATTGAGGATGGTGCGTTTCAAGTCCAGATTTTCCCGGATGGCCTGATCCAGTTGTTCCTTCAGGTTGGGCGAAACCGGGCGGCCCGCCTTTTCGATACCGGCGATGCGCGCCTTCAGTTCGGCCAGATTCGCTTCCACCGCCTTGCCACGGATTTCAGCGCCCTTGATCGCCAGCTTGTGATGCTCCAGCGCGCGATCGCGCGCCAAGTCGATTTCCGCTTCGGTGGTGTAGGTCTGGGTCAGCGCGCGGTCAATCTGCGCCTGCTTCTGCTGTTCCTGCTGAATCTGCTTTTGCTCGGCCTGGCGCGCGGCCTCGGCACGGCGTTCCTCCTGCGATTGCGTGCGCCGGATGATGTTGCCCTGCTTGCTCAACTCGGCCGCGCCGCTTTTTTGATAGGTCGGCGGCAGGGTGTCGCCGTAATGCACCCGGCCATTGCCGTCCACCCAGCGGTACATCGTCGCCTGTGCGGCGCCCGCCGTCAGCAATAAAGCTGCCAGCAACGCGCTAAACGCCATACGCGGCGCGGTATCCGGCCACGGCTTGCAAGTCTTGTTGTCTGTCCGCATCACGCTCCAAAAACTCCACCAGATTGTCCAGCGTGACCACCGCCACCACCGGAATGCCATATAGCTCTCGTACTTCCTGCACCGCCGACTTGTCGCCGCTGCCGCGCTCCATGCGGTCCAATGCGATCACCACCCCCGCGGGTTCGGCGCCCGCGTGGCGGATCAGATCCACCGACTCGCGCACCGAAGTGCCCGCCGAGATCACGTCGTCCACAATCAGCACGCGGCCTTGCAGCGCCGCGCCGACCACCGTGCCGCCCTCGCCGTGATCCTTGGCCTCCTTGCGGTTGTAGGCAAACGGCACGTTCCTGCCCATCCCCGCCAGCGCAATCGCAATGCTCGCCGCCAGCGGAATGCCCTTGTAGGCCGGACCGAACAGCACGTCGAACGCGATGCCCGAGTCGACAATGGCTTTCGCGTAAAATTCGCCCAGCCGTTTCAGCTTGTCGCCGTCGTTGAACAGCCCCGCGTTGAAAAAATAGGGGCTCATGCGCCCCGCCTTGGTCTTGAACTCGCCAAAACACAACACATTCGAGGCAATGGCGAATTCCACAAACTCGGCTCTGTAATCGGACATTTTTATAATTTCTTGAATCAATCTTGATGCGAATTATATCGGCCAACCTCAACGGCATCCGCTCCGCCGCCACCAAGGGCTTTTTCGACTGGCTGCCCACGCAACACGCCGATGTCGTCTGCGTGCAGGAACTCAAGGCGCAGGCCGCCGACCTCAAGCCCGGGTTCATCCAGTGCGACGGCCTCGCCGGCGCCTTCCACTACGCCGAGAAAAAAGGCTACAGCGGCGTCGGCGTCTATACCCGCCAGGCGCCGCTGCAGATCATCGAAGGCCTCGGCGTACCCGAATTCGATGCCGAGGGCCGCTACATCGAGGCCGACTACGGAAATCTGGTCGTCATCTCGCTCTACCAGCCCTCCGGCTCCAGCAGCGACGAACGCCAGCAGGCCAAGTTCCGCTTCCTCGACGCCTTCTTCCCGCACCTCGAAGCGCTGATCAAATCCGGCCGCGAAATCGTCATCTGCGGCGACTGGAACATCGCCCACCGCAAAATCGACCTCAAGAACTGGAAATCCAACCAGAAGAACTCCGGCTTCCTGCCCGAGGAGCGCGCCTGGATGACGCGCCTGTTCAACGAACTCGGCTGGGTCGACGTCTACCGCAGCCTCTACCCCGAGCACACCGGCGAGGCCTACACCTGGTGGAGCAACCGCGGTCAGGCGTATACCAAGAACGTCGGCTGGCGCATCGACTATCAGATCGCCACGCCCGGCATCGCGAAAACCGCCCAATCCGCCAGCGTCTACAAGGCGCAGCGCTTCTCCGACCATGCACCGCTGATTGTCGATTACGATTACAAGGCTTAAGCTCCCCATCGAGGCCACGATGAAAAAACAGACCGCACTGCATCTGCTGCAGGATCACAAGGAGGCGATGCGCCAGCGCTTTGGCGTGCGGCATCTGTCGCTCTTTGGTTCCACCGTGCGCGATGAGGCACGCGAAAAAAGCGACGTCGACATCCTGGTTGAATTCGACGGCCCGGCCACCTCCGACCGCTATTTCGGCTTGCAGTTTTACCTGGAAGACCTGCTCGGCTGCCCGGTCGATCTGGTCACCGACAAGGCATTGCGCCCGGAACTCCGCCCCCACATCGAGAAGGAAGCCGTCCGTGTCGCGTGAATGGCGCTTTTACGTAAGCGACATGATCGACTTCGCAGAAAAGGTGCTGACCTACACCCATAAAATGGAGCAAAGCCGTTTCGAACAAAGTGGCCTCAACTACGACGTCACCCTGCTGCGCAACCTGCATGCGCTGAAAGCAGCGGCGGATGCGGGCCAGATCACCGACCCGGCGGCATGACCCCACACAAGTCGTCGATTTCGATTATGGACCACCACCCCCCATTACGCTGGAAATCTGTGTCTGATCGTCCCCCACGCCAGCCTCTACCACTTCGGCGTGCTGACCTCGACCATGCACATGACCTGGGTGCGTTCGGTGTGCGGCCGCCTGAAAAGTGATTACCGCTACTCCGCCGGCATTGTCTACAGCAACTTCCCGTGGCCTTTATGTTCTTCTTGCGACACAAGGGGAGCCGACGCCCCGGCCGACAAGACCCGGCAGGCCATCGAAGCCGCCGCACAATCCGTGCTCGATGCCCGCGCACTCTTCCCCGGTTCGACGCTCGCCAACCTCTACGACCCGCTGACCATGCCGCCCGCGCTGTTGCGCGCGCACCAGAAGCTCGACGCGGCGGTGGACAAGGCCTACGGAAAATCCGGCTTCAAGCCCGACGCGGAACGTGTGGCATTCCTGTTTGCGCGCTATCAGGCGTTGACCTCGCTCTTGCCGGTGGCCTCAGTAAAGCGCAGCCGGAAGAAACCTGCCCTTACTTGAACTTGATCGGTTTGCTCACGCCCGACCGGGTCACGCTGTACATGACAGGTGGTTTGGCCTGGGCGGCAAGTCTCTGGATTTTGTCGTGGAGACGGGTCACGAGATCGGCGGTTTCAGCCGCCGAGGCATTGCCGGCCGCAAGCACGAAGACGATGACGTTGTGCTCGCGAAAGGCTTCGAGTTCGGTGGGGCGCCTGCGGATGTGCTTGTCGCGGGCCAGTACAATCCAGGCTTCCCGGCCCGCAACCGCCAGCCATTCCTCGTCGGGCGCATCGGGCGCAAACCGCTGGTGATGGGCTATGTAATTCGCGCCGATCTTGTCCAGCGCCTCGCCCAGTAGACGGCTCCAGGCGCTGCGATCAACAAACAGGGGATCGGATCAGCCGGCGCGGCGCTGTTCGAAGCGGTGCGCTTCTTCGATTTCTTTTTCGTCAACGTTGTAGTCGAGCGCCATGTCTTCCAGCGAGTCGCCAGCCTGGAAGCGGTCGAAAATCACTTCGGTGGGTACAGCGGATCGAGTCAAAACGGGACGTCCGAAAGACAGGCGCGGATCGATGACCACGGATTTCGGCTGCTCCGCCGCGTGGTCTGAAGTGCGGCTATAAGGGAACAGCTTGATCGGGTTGCCCTGGTTATCGCGTTCAATGCGCGCGAGCGCGAGTTCAAACTCGCCGCGCAACGCCTCTTGTCCCTGACGTGACACGTTCAGCAGTTTGCTGGCCTGCTCGACAAAAAGATCGATGCCGTTGGTTTTGAACTGTCGATCGATCAGTGGCCTGTCCACACCCAGCTGGCTACGCAGGTATTCGACGCTGTCACGTACTTTGGGCAGGCTGACCCGATGCACACGCCGGATCGCTGCCATAACATGCAGTTCGCAAAGATTGGCAAACGACAGCAATTTATTGCGCGTATCGGCCGCTCGAATGACCGCCTTGAAGCGCACGCTGCCGTCGTCCCGACGTGTCTGACCGAAGCTCCAGGCTTTCACTGTGGCGGGGGGCAGATTGAGGATGTACGCGGCTTCGCTTGCCGGATAGGCTGGCTTATCGAAAATGGTGGCCTTTTCTACGTGCTGAGTCATGGCGGCATCTTAGCCCAGGCGCAATGCTCAGTGATAGCGCTTTTGCGCGACATGCCAGATTTGCAGGATTTCGACGGCTTCGCTGCCGACGCGGTAGGTCAGCAGGTAATTGCGGTTCAGCATCAGTTCGCGCGTGCCATCGAGATCGCCGCGCCGCCCGATGAAGGGATGCAGGGTCAGGTGTTCGGCGGTTTGCCTGAAACCGGCCGCCAGGGCGCGCGCGGCTTGCGGGTTGTCTTGCGCAATGAAATCCAGAATCTGCTGCAAGTCGGCGAGTGCGGCGCGCGTCCATTTAAGTTTCATACGGCTCGGTGGCAAAGTTAAACATTTGCTCGCTAATTTGCGGTGGCTATTTGCGCAACAATGGCGCCCGCAGAAAGCGTCAGTGCCAGCAGAGACAACCCAACCGTCCACAATTGGCGCCGATGATCAAGGTTGTGGTTTGCCAGTATTGCGGCGAGGTACGGGAAGTTGACCGCGTGATGCTTGTTTCCGACATCCAATTCGAACAGACCGACGTTTGCACCTGAGTCTTTTTTGTAACGGTGCTTCGCATCGAGGTGGTAGTAAAGCAGTCCAAAGAGAAGTTCTGGCTTGCACTTCAAACGCTTCGCTACTGCCGAAATGTCAATTTGAAGATGTGGATCGTTAATGCCTCGTACCTCTCCCGCAGACACGCCCGGATAAGACGATTCATACATCGCATAGATGCATTTGAGAACCTCGCGGTCAGTCGGCAGCTTATTCATGACGCCCAACGTTTGAAGAACTGCTCGGCTTCGTCGGCGCTGGCAAACTCGCCGCGGTCGGCGGCGGCAACGGCCTGTTTCAGCGCTTCGATCTGCGGAACGCGCCAGTCGAGATAATCGGACAGCGCATCGCTCGCCACACTGGCCTGGGGGCGGCCGACCAGTTGCGCGTAGCTTTCCAGCCGGGCTTTGAGTTCGGCGGGCAGGCGCACGTTGAACTGCGCCAAATTAAGGGCGGGCGGTTTGATTTCGGTGCTCATGATGGTGTCTCCAACCAGGACGTAGCATCACGCTAGCATGTTGCTAGCGATTCGCCAACCAAACAATGGCGCGGGTCGCTTGTTTTCGCACCAAAACCTTGGCCTGCGCCGCATCTCAGGCTAATATAACAATCGTTATAACTTGCGGAGCCCATCATGCACGCGCTTAAACTCACTCAAATCGGCAATTCGGTCGGCCTGATTCTGCCCAAGGAAGTGCTGGCGCGCCTGAAACTGGAAAAAGGTGACACGGTGTTTGTGACCGAGACGCCGGACGGGGTGGCGATGACGCCATACGACCCCAGCCTGGAAGAGCAGATCGACGCAGGCCGCGCCTTTATGCGCGACTTCCGTGACACCTTCCACGAACTGGCAAAGTAAGTGGCGCGCGACTGGAATTGGGTCGACAAACGCGCGCTGCTGTTGCTGCACGATGAGAGCCTGGCCGAGCACGGCGGCTTGCCGGGCTTGCGCGACGAAGGTCTGCTCGATTCTGCGCTAGCGCGGCCACTCAATCTGGCAGCGTACGGCGAGCCGGATGTGTGCGAACTGGCGGCGTCTTATTGCGTAGGCCTCGCCAAGAATCATCCCTTTGTGGATGGCAACAAACGCGCGGCTTTCCTGGCGCTGGGCTTGTGCCTCTACTCGAATGGACAGCGGCTGACCTCCACCCAGGCGGAAGCCACGCTCGCGGTGTTGGCCGTTGCTGCCAGCGAATGGGACGAGCCCACTCTCACCGCCTGGCTGCGCGAACGCATTGCGCCACGCACTTAAATAGCTTACAGCCCCCCCCTCACCATGCCCCACCCCTGGCTCAACGCCCTCAAGGTCTACACCCACCCGCGCGTCGTCGGCATGCTGTTCCTCGGCTTTTCCGCCGGGCTGCCGCTGCTGCTGGTGCTGGGCACGCTGTCGTTCTGGCTGTCGGAGGCGGGCATTGCGCGCGCGACGATCGGGCATTTGAGTTGGGTGGGGCTGGCGTATGGCTTCAAGTTTTTGTGGTCGCCGCTGGTGGACCGGCTGCCGCTGCCGTTTCTGACGGCGCGGCTGGGCAAGCGGCGGGCGTGGCTGCTGCTGTCGCAGGTTTGTATCGCCACTGCACTCCTGGGGATGGCGAACACCGACCCGGCGCTGAACCTCACGCACATGGTGTACCTGGCGCTGGCGGTGGCGTTCGCCTCGGCGACGCAGGACATCGCGCTCGACGCCTACCGCATCGAGGCGGTGGAAATCGAGAAACAGGGCGCGATGGCGGCGACCTATCAGGCGGGCTATCGCATCGCGATGATCACCGCAGGCGCGGGCGCGCTGTGGATCGCGGCGGCGTTCGACCCGTCCGAGGCGACCTACGACTTCCGCCCCTGGCAGGTGGCCTACACGGTGATGGCGGCGCTGATGGCGGTCGGCATCCTCGCCACGCTGACCATCCGCGAGCCGGAAAAGAAAATCTCCACCGTCACCACCGAACGCGAGGCGCATACGCGGGAGCGCTTCGCCGCCGCCGGATTGCACGGCTGGCTGCTGACCGCCACGGCGTGGTTCCACAGCGCGGTGCTGGCGCCCTTCATCGACTTCATCCAGCGCT
>Ga0154825_1254_pt1 | contig 9897 bp, 7 predicted proteins | sample Rifle2008BG16ft_FD_116129 | JGI IMG/M metagenome (GOLD analysis project Ga0154825, IMG submission 116129) | Gallionellales bacterium RBG_16_57_15
CATGCCGGCTTGGAACCCGTATGCCTGATGCAATCGCTTAGCTTGATGGTTACTCTGCATGATGCGTTGCAATTGCCCCATCCATTCTTGAGTGTGGCTGCGGATATCTGCATCATGGCTAAGGATGTTCCTGATAAGCTGAGCTTTGCGTTGCCGGGCTGAATCGTCCAGGGTGGCTGATGCGTCAACCAGCTTCATGGCGGCTACATACCGGCTGCACTGTTGTTCCAGGGACATCAGTTGATCCCAGTCGCCCTGCGCAGCCGCCTCGCTCATTTGCCGGGTGATAGTGGACAGCGATTCGTAATTGGTAATAACCTGGGACATGTTCATGTTCTTAAACGCTTCCTGATATCAGTAGTTGTCAATTGGTTGAGGATAGGGCTACGCCACCGCCGGCGTGGTGACAAGCTGACGGATGCTGTCCCAGGCCTGTTTCAGGTCAGCCAGCAGGCGCGCCACTTCATCGAGTCCGGATATGTCATTTTTCAGGTTTGCGGTCATCAAACGGATGCTCATGTAGTCATACAATGCAGCCAGGTTGTGTGCCAGCTCGCCGCCCGCATCCTTGTCCAGGCAGGCATTCAGCCCCTCGTCTATGATCATGATGGCTTTGGAAATCGACGCACCCTTGGTTGCGATATCCTTGCGCAACATGCTGTTTTTCGCATTGGCGATCGCCAGCAACGCGCCCTGATATAACATCGAGATCAACTGGTGCGGATCAGCCGTGCCCACACCGGATTCGATTCCGACCCTGTTGTAGGTTTTGATTGCCGAGGTGGTGCTCATGATGCTCCTCCTATCTCGTGTTCAAGTTGCTGATTTGCGCGAGTTGCTGGGTTAAATAATTGCTGGTCTGGTTCATGCTGCTGAGCATGGCATCCAGCGCGTTGAATTGGGCGCGGTAACGTTTCTCTACATCGAGCAAGCGGGTCTCCATCGCGCTGCGTTGCTTGTTGATATCGGCGATGGTTTTGCCAATGCCATCGGTGCGGCTGGCGAGCGCGCCGTCGGTTGTCAAGATCGAATTTGACCACTTGTCGAGTAAAAACGCGTAGCCATTCGAATAGCTCACATTACCGCGGTCACCCAATGCGCCGCTGTTTATGGTTATGCTCAAGCCTTGCGGGTCTTTCAGAACTTGACCCTCCCCGGTTCCGGTCAGGCCGCCAATTGTTCCTGCCACATCCACCCCGGTGGTTGATGCGGGATTCGTGCCGAGCAAGGCGCTGGCGCCGCTCCCGCCGATGGTGACGCTGGATGTCGAGCCATAGCTGGATGAAGTGACGGTCAATATGCCGCCGCTTTGTGTGACGGCAACCGAAATACCTGCACTGCTCAGTGCGCTTGCACCATTGATCCTGGCTTGCAACTCAGCAGCAAGTGTTTGTGCGGTATAACTCCCGGTGGCCAAAGTCACTGAAGCGCTGACGCCATTGATGGTTACATCCAGTGCTTTATTTGCATCGGAGATGGTCGTGTTCGCCGCGTCCGACCCAACGGTTTTGCCTTGGGTGGCAATCTGGGTGATGCTCACCGCATAGCTGCCGGGTTTGGTGCTGCTGGTTGCGGAAGTGTAGCTGACCAGGCTGTCAGTCGCCTTGCCGGCGGCGGCAATCAAACTGGCAATGTCGTTGACATTGCTGGCTATTACGCTATTGAGCTTGGCGCTGTCCAGTGCGAGCGTGCCGTCCTTCTGGAAAGACACCCCTATCTGCGACAGCGTGGTCAGATCGCCGGAAGCGCCCACTACCGGTGTACTCAACATGCTGCGCAATTGCGATTGAATCGTGCGCACAGTGCTATCGCCCTGCAGAATCGCCGCTTGCCTGGTTTTGGGGTCGTAGGCGGAGATATCCTTCAGCGTTTTGGCCAGATCGTTGTAGGCCTTCACAAAGCCGGAGACTGCGTTGCTGATCGACGCCTTGTCGTGCGCCACGGTCAGGGTTGCCGGCGACGCGGTAATTTTTTTCAGATTGAGCGTGACGCCCTGGATCACATCGGAAACCGAGTTGGAGGTCTTGCTCACCGCCACGCCGTCCACCTTGAAGACGGCATTTTGCGCCGTTACGGTTTCCGACAGATTTTGCGTACCGGCGGGATCGTGCGCCAGCAAGCTGCCCACGGCGGCATTGCCGCTTACGGAAATCTTCAGGCTGTTGCTCGTGCCATTGCTATCAGAAGACAATGCAAGGCGATAGGGTGTGCCGCTGCCATCGTTGATGATGGTTGCAGTTACACCCATCCTGGCCGCGTTGATGGTGTCGCGTATGCCTTGCAGCGAATTGTTGCTGCTGTCTATCGTGATGCTCTTGGTGCCATTGCCGTTCGAGGTGAATGCAGCACCGGTATAGGTTCCGTTCGCGAAGCTGCCGCCGGAGATGGTTCCGAAATCGAAGGTGACCGTGGTCGCAGCGCCATCGCCGATGCTTGCGGTGCTGCTTGTTTGTCCGGCGGCGGTCAATTTCTGCGCCTGCGCCAGGCTGGTGATTTCCAGAGAATAGATGCCCGCCACAGCAATGCTGCTGGCGGTGGCGGAAAGGATAGTGTCGTCGGAAGGTGTGGCATCGAGCGAGGTAAACTTGCTCGCGCTGCTCAAGCTATGTACGGTGGTCTGGAAGCCGGCTAGTGCACCCTTGACGCTGCCATAGGCGGAAAGCCTGGCCTGATAGCCGGCTTCCCTGGCATTGAGTTTGTTGATCGGCTGCCGCTCGACCGTCATCAACTGACTGACAATGCTGTTGACGTCGAGATTGGTTGCCGAGGTTGCCATGATCCGTCTTTCTAATCCTCTCGCATGTTGTTGCGGGTTTAACCCCGGGTAGGGCTTCCGCTCTGCGAGTACTCCTTAAACCGGTAACGCACCCCGCGAAATGGAATAAAACCCGGCCTGCATCATTGTCCTACTATAACAAAGCCACCTCTTTGTGGCTCCGGTAGGTCGGCCTGCGCCCGGCATGGTGGACGCAGGCCACCGTACGGTTACTATACAGTCATCTGCAACAATCTAACCCTCGATCAAACAAGGATTAGGCGTCCTGTTTCAGCAGTAAGCCCTGCTGGATATCGCCTATTGCGCGCGAAATTGCCAGCATCTCTTCCGTTGGGTACTGACGGATCACGTCGCCGGTTTCTGAATCCTTCAGCTTGAACACGGTTTTATTGGTGCTGTCATCGACGCTGAATTCCAGATTCATGTTGCTTTGCTTTAATACCTTGTTGATGTTTTCCACCGCGCTCTTCACCTGCTCGGCGGATGCCGGCTGCCCGGCGGCCTGCTGGGCTGCTGCCTGTGGCAATTCAAGCGATACGCCGGGCAGGGTATCAACATTTGAGCGCGTGGCAACAACGGCATTAGGCGCACTATCGCCAGCGAGCCTGGCAGGCTGCGAAGCCTGAGCAGTATTGCCAGTGTTCTGGATGAGCATTTTGCCTCTCCTTTATCTCAAACTCCCAACCGGATCACTCCGGTTGGGTTGTTTTACCGTACGGGCAATTCATGAATTGCCCCTACCATCAGCGCAACAGGGTCAGCACGTTGTTCGGCAACTGGTTCGCCTGCGCCAGCATCGCCGTGCCTGCTTGTTGCAGGATCTGCGCGCGGGTCAGGTTGGCAGTTTCTGCGGCGAAGTCGGTGTCCAGGATACGGCTGCGGGCAGCAGTGATATTTTCTGCGCTGGTTTGCAAACTGGACACCGTTGCGCTGAAGCGGTTCTGCACAGCGCCCAGATTCGCACGCATCGAGTTAATCTGACTTAATGCGCCATCAATGATAACGATGGCGGCATTAGATCCTGTGACAGTCGAGATGTTTACGGTAGAAAGTGTTGTGAGCGAGGCCGAAGTCGTGCTCAACCCGGCATAGGCCGCCTCGGCACCCGCGACGGTAAAGCCGGTTCCCGAGCTTAGTGTCAGCGTGCCGCGTGTGGTGACGCCTGTGCCGTCTGCAGCCGCCGTGCCGCCTGCGGCCGCACCTGCTGATGCCACTGAGCCAACGTTGGTCTGGGTTGCATCGACCAGACCGACAGTGCCGGTACCCAAACGATCAGAAGTCAGCGTAAGGTTAGTAGCGGAGGCAGCAGAGCCTACCAACGCGGTATTGCCAAGAGCATATTGAGCGGCAATGGCAGCGTTGAGAGCTGTAATCGAATCGGTGGACGAGCCACCCGCAACAATGGTGGCCTTGACACGACCAGAGGTAACTGTAGCTGCAGCAGTATTCCACTCGTAAGTAATTCCGTCCAGGGTGATCGAGTCCCCGAGTGTCAAGCCAGTTCCGCTACCTTCTACAGCGTTAACGAAAGTCAGCGACTCTACTTCATTTCCGGAAGCATTTGTGCCTGCAGATGCATCCAGTCCCGTGGCGTTGAAAATGGCTTGAGCGCCGGCTGCCGTCGCAGGCAAGGAGGTAATCGCTATGTTGCGGCCGTCGGCTGCGGTCAGCGTCAAGGCGCCGGTGCTGGCATTGGCTACGGCGGTCACGCCATGCAGCGCGGTTGACGCATTGATCGCGGTGGCCGCACTGTTGCCTTGGGTAACCGCGCTGGTGCTGGCGGAGATCGCGCCTATCGAGACGCCGTTAACAAGCAAAGCGCCGCTGGTCAAACCAGAGCGGGCAATCGGAATGGTGCCTGCAAGTGAGTTGGTTGCAGCGGCGCTAACGCCGGTATCGGCGGTTTTTGCGTTGATCGCGACCGCTTTGGCGGCGGCGCTGTCAGCCGTGACCAGGTTGTTGCCGGCCGAGCCGGTCGCCACGGACACGCCGATGGTGGTGGCGACCGTGCTGCCGGACGGGGTGATGGAGAAATTGGCCCCGGTAAGCGCGGCTGAAGTGACCGCGGTGCCGGTCTGTTGATAAGAGCCTATCTGGGTAGTGGAAGCGCCGGCAATGGTGACCGAGATGGTTTGATTGGCGTTGGCGCCAACCTGGAATTGCGACGAAGTAAACGTGCCATCAAGCAGGTTCAGTCCGTTGAACTGGGTTGTACTGGACACACGGGTAATTTCTGCCAGCAATGACTGCGCTTCGGCGTTCAACGAGGTGCGGTCGGAAGCCGAATTGGTGCTGTTGGCCGATTGAAGCGCGAGTTCGCGTATACGTTGCAGACTGTCGCCCACGCCGCTGAGGCCGCCTTCGGCTGTCTGCGACAAGGAAATGCCATCGTTGGCATTACGTGCCGCCTGGTTCATGCCGCGAACCTGCGAAGTCATACGATCGGAAATCGACATGCCCGCCGCATCGTCCTTGGCGCTGTTGATGCGCAGGCCGGAAGACAAACGTTGCAGGGCGGTTGCCAAGGCGCCTTGCGAGGTGTTCAGGTTACGTTGCGAATTCAGCGACGCAATGTTGGTATTGATGACTTGAGGCATTTTAGTTCTCCTTTGGCTTTCAGTTAGCTTTTCAGTTCGTTCCCCGGCATAACTGCCGTTCACTTTGGTCAGCCTTGTGATAGCAGGCTTTCTCAACCGCCGTTGGATCAGTTATCGGGCAATGCCGGGAAAACTTTAGGATCATTTTTGTGAATTTTCGTGATATGGCGCCAATTCACCCATCGAGGGAGCGTGAACCGCGGCAAGGTACGGATCGATCCTGTATGAACCCAGATTCATTAAGCGTGGATTTCTCTTAAACCCCTCTCAGCCTCCCCTTGCACCCGCAAGGGGTACGCCGACGGGTACCCCGCTGCTGTGCGGCGACCCTTTCGCAGTCAGGGGAGGAGCAGGTTTTGTTCTCCCTCCTGACAAGGGGGAGCTATAACCAGCGACTTGGCTGTCGTCTTTTGACAGATTAGTCGAATGGCTAGTAGTTTCATCAGAGGGGGTTTGGGGCTAATAATTATCTGGGTTAAAGAGGTAACGATCGGCAACCTCATTTCGCTGCGATCACGCGGTTCTTGCCTGCGCTCTTGGCCTGATACATCGCCTTGTCGGTGCGGCCGATGACATCTTCCTGGGCTTCTTCCGCTGTGCGCAGTGCCACACCTGCGCTGAAAGTTATCAGGATGCGCTCGTTTTCATGCAGGAAGAATTTCCTGGTGAGTTCCCGTTGCAGCCGTTCTATCGTCTTTACCGCCTCTTCCAGTTCGACCTCGGGCAGCAGGATGATGAATTCCTCGCCGCCATAGCGCGCCACCGTGTCGCTGGGGCGCAAGGTTTCCTGGATGACGCTGCTCAGATACATCAGTGCCTCATCGCCGGCCTTATGGCCGAACGAGTCGTTCAGCCGTTTGAAATCGTCGATATCCAGCAACGCGACACACAGCGGCGATTTGCTGCGTTCGCAGCGCGTGGCCTCGCGTTCGAACGCTTCGTCGAGACCGCGACGGTTCAATGCGCCGGTGAGCTGGTCTTCACGCACCTTTTCGCTGACCTGAGCGAGGTCCTGTTCCAGTTGTCTGATCCTGTCTTCGGCATCATGCACCTGTTTCCGGGAGTCGAGCAATTCCTCGTGAGAACGCAGCGCGCTTGCCTGGATGATGCGCGTGTCTTCCATGATGTCATCCAGCAGATGACTGAGCTCGGTGATGTTGTTGGATTTGCTGATCTTCTGGCTATAACCCTCGATCTTCTGGTGATAGCTGCCGGTGTTTTCAGTGATTTCACCGAGCCGGTCGATGAAGGTGGTCATCAGGCTCTTGAGCGTGTTCTTGGCATCGGTCAGGCTTTGTTTGAGCATACCCTGCTTGATGATGGCATCGCGAAGGCTGCGTTCGGCATCAGCGATGGCTTGCCTGTCTATGGGTTTGGCGATGATTTCCTGAAGGATGGCGATCTGTCCGTGCAGCCATTCTTCGCCCTCGACCATTTCCCCGACGTTTTCCACCAGCAGGCGCAGCAGGCGCACCAGTCCCTCATGAATCTTGGCTTTGTCGCCGCCGCGCAGTTCGACCTTGATACAGAACTTGCGCAGCAGGCTGGCCAGGGTGGTGAGCTGCTCGCGGGTTTTGATGCAGCGCACCTGCTGGATCAGGGTTTGCACTTCCTGTGCCAGATCCGGCTGTATGCTGAGTATGCTTTCCAGCGTTTGCGCCAGCAGTTCTGACAGTTTGGCCAGCATTTCTGCATCACTGTCGGAGGCATGCGCCGATGTGGCGGCTGCAATGACAGCCGGGGTGGGCGCGTCCGGGTGGACCGGGGCAACCTCGCTGGATTTGGCGGCTGCAGGAGATTCCGACCACGAGCGCATCAGCCCGGTCAATTTTTCAAACAGGGTTTCCGGGTTGCTGCCAAATCGCGCCAACACGGTTTCCAGCCCTTCTTTCTTGCGCGTGATGGGCAGCCCTTTATGGGCGGTTTCAAGCTGGCGCAGCAAGTCGCGTATCAGTCCCGACCAGGACTGAACCGGTTCTTCACCCTGTATCGGCAGGATCTTTTCGATCTCCTTCAGGCATTGCTCCCAGTCTTCTGCTCCTGCGGCCTTGCGCAATGCGATGCCGGCAGAAGCCGATCTGGGGGTACGGATCAGCCGGTCGGCCATGCTGCGCAGGACTTCTTCCGCGCCATTGTTCTGCTCGATGGCGATGCCGCTGATTTCGGCGAAAATCTTCGCGTAATTGTGCGGGGTCGGCGGAATCTTGCGCGATGCCAGCGTCTTCAACGTTTCGCGGGCGAGTTCGGATGAATTGGCGGGGAGTTGGTTCACGGTTCAATGGAGATGCATTTTGTGGTGCGCATTATCGGGTAGAACTGCACGGATGAAGCGCCGAATAACGGCCAGGTATCCATCCACTTCATTTTCGGGCATCTCAGTTCTTGGCATCCACCAGACGGTGTGAGATCGCATAGTGTACCGCCTCGGCATTATTCTTGAAGCTCATCTTCTCCAGCATGCGGGAGCGGTACACGCTCACGGTCTTGGGGCTGAGCATCATGATCTCGGAAATCTCGGTCAGGGATTTTCCCGAGGACATCAGGCAGAGTGTCTGGTATTCGCGGTTGGACAGGCTCTGGTGCAGCAGATCCTGCGATTCCCCGATCAGGTTGCTCAGCAGTTGTTCGGCCAGGGTTTCGCTGATGTATTTTTTGCCGCTGATGACCTGCTGGATCGCGCCGACCAGTTTCTCGGTCGCGCTTTGCTTGTTGATATAGCCCGATGCTCCGGCTTTCAACGCGCGCACGCCGTATTGATCTTCAGGATACATGCTGAGGACGATGATCTTGATGTCTGGCTGTTCCGACTTGAGTTGCTTGAGTACATCCATGCCGTGTTTATCCGGCAAGGAAATATCCAGCAATACCAGATCATAACGTTGATTGCGCACCATTCTGACGGCCTGTATGCCGCTTTCCGCCTCTCCTTTGACCTGAAAATCCGGACTCTCCTCGAGCAGCATTTTCAATCCCTTGCGGATCAGGGCATGATCATCAACCACGAGTATGTCTATCATGTCGATGCTCCCCCGAAGAGTGACTGTTGCGGCGTATTGGAAGTGCCGTTTTCTGTTTCGAGCGGGACGAATATCGCGATTTGAGTTCCTTTGCCTGAGGAGCTGGCAATTTTGACTGAGCCGCCGAGGTGTTCGACCCGTTCATGGATGCCCCGCAGGCCGAAGGAGCGGGGTTTGTTGCGCGCTGCATCGCCAAATCCCACACCGTCGTCCGAGATGATCATTTCGAGATGGTCTGCCCCTCTGACGACCTCGACCTGGGCGCTTTTTGCCTGGGCGTGTTTGAGGATGTTGTTCAGGGTTTCCTGAAAGATCCGGAACAGGGTGATGGAATGGGTTTCGGGCAGATCGATGTCATCCTGAGATGTGATGATGCTGCACGAGATGCCGCTGCGTTTGTTGAATTCCTGCGCTTCGATCTCGATCGCGGCGATAAAACCGAAATGGTCCAGAACGCCGGGGCGCAGGCTGTGAGCCAGATTATTGGCGGATGCGATTACCTTGTTCACCAGCGCTTCTATGGTTGTTGCCTTGTCTGTGAGCAACCGGTCATCTTTGGGGAGACGCTGGATCAGCCAGGACAGATCGATCTTGATCGCGGTGAGCAGGCTGCCGATCTCGTCGTGAACCTCGCGAGCGATATGCAGGCGTTCCTCCTCTTTGGCATCCTGGATGTGCGAGGAAAGTTCCTGAAGTTGCTGCTGGGTACGCCTGATCTCGAGTTCACCCAGCTTGCTTTGAGTGATGTCGAGCATGATGCCTTCCCAGCGAGGCAATCCGCTCTGGGTGTTGTACGGCGTGGCGCCAAGGCTGACCCACTTGATCCTGTTGCCGGGCAATATGATGCGCCCTTCCCAATTCCAGAAACACAGGGTTTGTGCCGATTGTTTCAGCGTATCCAGGAAGGAGGCAATATCCTCGGGATGGATGAGACTCAAGAAGCATGATGAGTCGTTCAGCAGGTCATCAGGGGAAGCTTCGAGCAGTGTCGAGCAGCCCACGCTGACATAAGGAAAGGTGATGGAGCCGCCTTCGAGCAGCTCGATTTGGCAGGCCATTCCGGGCAAACTGGCGATGAATCCCTGCAGTTTGTCCGGGGAAGGGCTGGACGGCAGGCCGGGAGAACTTTTTGGCATCGGATTCGGCAAGTCGGTAGTGATTTCCAGATAGTTAACAAGGTTACTATATCACCATAGTTGCCAGCAACCACAGGGCAAGCGGTATGTGATAAGCTCGGCACCGTTGTTATTACGCATTGTTCCGTTGCATGCCTTCAATTCCGGCTTCGGCATCTTCTCTCGCGGGCGCACTGTTGCGCCAGGAAGTCCTTGATCTGCACGCTTATCATGTGCCTGATAGCGGCGGCTATATCAAGCTCGATGCGATGGAAAATCCCTATCCCATTCCGCAGGCGTTGCGCGAGGAGATCGCCGCGACCGTGGCGAACGCCGCCATCAACCGCTATCCCGACCCGAATCCCGCCGTCCTGAAGGAAAAGATCTGCAGC
>Ga0154825_1284_pt2 | contig 9120 bp, 12 predicted proteins | sample Rifle2008BG16ft_FD_116129 | JGI IMG/M metagenome (GOLD analysis project Ga0154825, IMG submission 116129) | Gallionellales bacterium RBG_16_57_15
CCAGACCAAAGGGATGGGCTCCCACCGCATAATCCGTTCGCGCGCCGGTATAAATGTTGACCTTGCTCACGGTATTGGAAGTATAGTTCGTCACCCAAACCGAATTTGTTACGCTGTCGAAAGCCACATCAAAGGGATTGGCTCCCACCGCATAATCCGTTCGCGCGCCGACAGGATTTGCATCTCCCGCCTCAGTCGACACCTCAAACTCCAAATTCGGCGTGTTGTTGCCGTAATCTGCAAGCTGGAGATTTTCAAAAACAATATATGCGATGCCGCGATAGGACGGGGTGTCAGCAGCACCGACGCTCGCCTGAATCAGGCTGTCGGCGGTCTGTGTTTCGGAGCCGGTATAGATTCTGATGCCCGCCGCTAATTTGTCGCTGGCGGCGATGGTGGCGAGGTCCGCCGTGCCGGAAGAATTGTAGATCAGCTTACCGTTTGCCCATATCTTGAGCACAGCGCCGATCTCGCCCTCACATAGCGCGACGGCAAACGATTGCGAATAGGTGTAGCTGGTCTGGGTGACCGAACCTCCACCGCCACCTTTGCCGCCACCGCTTTGTGTGGTGGTGGTTGCAGTCTCGACAATATCCGCTGACCATATCATGTTGCCTGCGATGCGCATCGAGCCATAGACGATGGGGATGGGATTGCCATAGGTCGCTGACTGCACCTTCAGATCGCCGAGTCGCGGCCCCTGCTGGTTGATGTTCTGCCCCTTCGGCGCGAAGAGCATTCCGCCGACCGTGAGTCCGATATTCCAGCCCATTGATGCGGTCAAACCGATACAGACACCCCATGCCGAGGCTCCTGCCATCGCACCTATTGCACCTATCGCAAGGACTGCCATTATGCAATCCCCCTGATTCTGTAACATCCGCGCAGCCTGGATTGCCAGGTCGCATCGAGGCCATTTTCGACTACTCGCCCGACATCCTGATAAGCATGAATCAGCATGACCGGATGTGTCGCCGAAACAATGGCGACATGCTGCGGCTCGGCGCGAAAGGCGAACATCATCAAATCGCCGGGCTCGATCTCATCCTGCTGAATTTGATCGCAGTGTGCATTGATTGCCGATGTGAATATACCCTGAGAAGGGATGCGCCCGTAGCCAGCATGATCCGCCACCGGGTGGTCAAGCCGCTTCAGCGCACACACCACAACACCCGCGCAGTCCAGCCCGACACCTGGCAGCCGTCCCTGATGATGGAACGGCGTGCCGAGAAAGGTATGTGCGATCAGCACTAAATCGGAACGGTTCAATTACCTTCCCCCCGAAATCATCTTATCCTGCCCAGGCACATGCGGGAAGCCGCGAAAATTCACCACGTTGTTGAATTTGGTCTTGCAGGTCGCAAGCAGCTTGTCGCAGCCTGCCGATAAGCTGTAGGTGTTACCGATCACCGTGGCGTTCGGCATCGCCTGCTGCAATGGGATCACACCCGCCGAGGTTGAGGTCTTGATTTCCATTTGATAGGTATTATTATTCCCGCTCGTCCAGGTAATCAATCCACCATCAAAATAGCCGTTTGCCTCTGTGCGGGCGGTGTCGGTGAACACCCTGGCGCTGGTGGCTGTGGTGACTGCTCCGGTGACGGTATAGGTCGCCAGCGTGACCCCACAACGTGCATCCCCCAGCACCGCATCGCAAGATGGCGAATAAACGCGCCCGATGGTCTGCTGGAGCGGTTGCATCATGCCGCGCAGTTCGGCCATGAAGTTGTGCCTGCCGGTCTTGATGTTGCCCAGCCAGCCCTTGCGCAGCGTCATGTGTCCATCGGCGAGAGACAGGTAATTTACTACCATGATCTCGACTGCGGCATAGTCCCACAGTCCGGCCTGAATGTCGGCCTCGGTGATGGTGGAGCTGTCCAGCACAGATTGCACTTCCAGATTATCGACGGACAAATTGGATGTGGTCTTGATACTACTGGGAGTATGTCCTGTCGCGGCCAGATAAGTGGTGCCGGAATAAACCACGTCCCGCGAGTTGTCGGTGAAGCCGAACACGGTCGCATCCGCGCGGGTAATCTTCCACAACGTGCAGATCGTCAGTGTCTCGATTTGGAGGTGCGTTTTCAGGTTGGCGGAGACGGTTTTCATAATTACACGCGGATTTCCACCACGGGGATTCCGCCCCATGAATAGGTCTGGTAAAAATCGATTGATGCTTTCATCTGGTCGATGTCAAAGCGGCAGGGCACGTCAAATTCGCCCGTCCATGAGGTCGGCGTACCCGTCGTCATGGTGACGATGCCGGTGGTGTAGTCGATGCTGGCGACCGTGCCGCCAGTCACGGCAACCGTGCCTGTCACAGGCTTGGTAATCTCGCGGTCGTGATTGTTCCCGGCGGTGGTGTAGCGCTTGGTCATCTGGAAATGCGTCGCGTCGATCGCGGCAAAGATGCCCTCGCTGCCGCTTGCGGTGTAATCGGATTCGTCGCGAAAGCGGAAGCCGTTGGCGCGCCCTTTCATCACGCGAAAAAAGGCGATCAGGATATTCAATTTTGCCTGCGACTTCACGCCGTGCGATACATCAAATGCGCAGCGCGCATCCTGCCAGTTGGCATTGCGCTGCTCGAAGCCGGAATTCACCGTGATCACGTCGGTGGTAAAACCGGGGCCGCCGGTCGCGCCACGGCTGATGTCTGTCGGGAAGCGGGTTTCGATGAAGGCCATTATGCGCCCCTCATCATGGCGGTCTGGATCGAAGCGCCGGCCATCGCCGCGATCTGCTCCTGAGTGCGCCGGTCTGCCGGCGTGCTGATGGTGAAGTTGTTTATCACTGTCACGGATTTGCCCATCTTGTCATTCGGCGTGATATTGCCGGATGAAGACGGGGTGAACAGTTCAGGCCCGCGCTCGCCGACCAGATAAGTCGTGCCGCCCGATACCGGGCCGCCGATGGCCTTGGCGCCGCCGAACACAGATGCGGCGATGCCTCCGAGAAAACTGCCCGCGCCGCCGCCGGTCTTTCCCCAGCTGCCGATAGAGCCGAGAATCTGCGATGCCAGCGCCTCTGCCGCCATTTTGCGCAGCATGGTCTGGAACCCGTCCAGCATCCCGTTCAGCCCGCCCTTGAACGGGTCGAACAGGAATTCGGCGAACGCGTCCTGAATGTTGCGCCCGGCCTGCTCGGCGAACGTGGTCATCTGTTCGGTGGCTTCGCCGAAGGTCTTGGCGTAGGATTGTCCGGCCTGTTCCGCCGTGAGCAGCCCCTTGTCTACCAGCTCGGAAAGTTCCTCCCACGCCAGCGAGACTTTGTAGATCGGGTCAATATCGGCGATGATGCGCTGCGCCTCCAGCGCGCTGCGCTGCATGGCCTGGCTGGCTTCGTCTTCCGCCTTGACCAGGTCGCGCAAATACTCCTCGTTGCGCTTCTGCTGGTTCTTCATCGCGGCTTCATCCACCGCAAACCAGAAATCATCCTCTGGATCGAATGGTTTTTCCGCTTTTGGTTTGCCTCCTTTATCAACACCGCCGAGTGCGCGAAGCAAGGCGCGCCCCTTGCCGCTGTCTACCGGCGGTTTTGCTGCGGCGACGGGGGCTGCTGCGGCAGCTTTTTGCAATGCTGCAAGCTCTGCCTCCAGCTGTCCGCGTTCGATGCGCAGAGGCATGGATACCGGAGTTGCCACACCGCGCATCCCCTCCGCAGATTTTATTTCAGCGTTTATTGATTTCAGGCGCTTTTCGATCTGCGCGGAACGTTCCAGCAGATCATCGGTGAATAATGCCGCGCCGAGTCCGCCGAGCCCAACCCACAATGATTTAAGCAGGCCGCTTTCACGGGCTGCCAGCGTCATTGCACTGCCGATTTGCGTCATTATCGGCAGCAGATCGATGGACATAGCCACGCCAGCGCCAGCGGCGGCGGTCTTCAACTCGTCAAGTTGATCGTTGAATAGTTCGGCCTGTTTGGCGGATTCTGCCGTGATCGGAATGTATTTTTTTCCCTGCTCGACATATTCGGCCAGCGCCGCGCTGCCCTGGTTGAGGAACGGAATCATTTCTTCGCCGCTCTTGCCCATCAGTTTGACGGCCAACGCAGTTTTTTCCACGCCGTCCGGCATGGATGCGAAGATATCCGCCATCTGCACCAGCGCGCCGGTGGAATCTTTTGCCGTGATGCCCATCCGCTCGAACAGATCGGGTTTGTCCACCATCTGTGCGGAGAGTTTTTTTGCTGCATTTGCGACCGACTCTAGACTGGTACCGTTCTGGTCGGCGGCGAATTTCAGCCCGGCCAGCGCCTCGACGCTGGTGCCGGTCTTCTGCGCGAGTTTGGAAAGTTCGTCCGCCGCGTCGATGCTGGATTTTATGAATGCGCCGAAAGCGCCGACGGATAGTGCGCCGCCCAGTAGGCCGACCATGCCGCGCAGCTTGCCGGACATGCCATCCACCGTCGAGCCGAGGCCGCGCAGATTGGCTTCTGCCTGCGCGGTTGCTGCGGTGATGGTGATTTTGGTTTCAGCGGCCATAAATACCTTCGAGGTGAGGGTTCATTTTTTCCGATCCCGGATCAGTGCAAGTTGCCGCACGAACATCTCGATGTCAACGATGCCGAATATCTCGGCCAGCACCGGCAAGGCCTGCCAGTATTCGCCGCCGCACAGATTCCATGCTTCGACGGCTAACTTTGCATCATCGGGCGGTGCGCCTGGCGGGAACGGATGCGTTAAACTTTCGAGCCAGGCGGTGAGTTTTTTGCCGATTCTTCCAGCGATGCCTTGTGCGCTTTGTACCCATCCACCACGGCCTCGACGATCGCGTCCCAGAATTCCGGGTGATCTGCGATCCACTCATCGTAGATTTCATGGTCGAACGGCACCTCGTCGGCGGTGCCGCCGGAGAACAGATGCAATTCGGTCACGCCCTGCCAGCCGTCGATGAATTGCGTAATCATGTAGCCTGGCGTTTTCGGGTTGCTGCGGATGTCCAACATTTCCAGATCGGTGGGGCGGCGGCAGACCAGCGTGATGCTGCCGCTGACCTTGACGTTGGTTTGCCGCGCCGCGCGGATGCGTTCAACGAGTGATTTGGACATCGCTTACAGACCGTAGGTGGGCGCGCCCAGCAGCGCCACGCTGCCGGTGGTGGTGGTGATGCCCTGCGATGCGCCGCCCACCATACCGCTGAATCCGACCGACCCATAGAACAGCACGAAACGGCCGTTCGGGTAGGTGATTTTGAACGACTTCGGCGTGGCGGTAGTGAACGCGTCCAGCATGGCGGCCTGCCCGGCGTTGGCCGGATCCCACTGGAATGTCAGCGCGTAATTACGGGCGGTGGCACCGACGACTTGCTGAACTTCGACAACATCGTGAACTGTTGTGGCATCGACCATTTTCGGGTCACCGCCCGACGGCGTGAATTCGCTGACGCCGGAAATCGCCGTGCCGAACGTGACCTTCTGTGCGGTGCCGGATGTGAAGGTGGTGAAATTCGTGGTATCCAGCCCGGCAGCACCATCCATCGCTTCGAGCTGGAAGCTGACCGTGGTGGATACGCTCAACACCTGGAACACGCGGTTATTGACTTCCTTCATGCCCTCGACCAACAGCAAAACGAAATCGCCGGCGGTGAAGTCGTGCGTGCCGGTGAACACGCCGGAGCTGGCCTTGCTGATCGCGGTCAGCGTCTTGGTGGCGCCGAGGGCGGATTGCATAGCCATCGCGAGGCCTGAATTGGTGTAGATAGTCATGATTTTCTCCTGTTAAATTAAAACATCTGGTGCGTTGCTCATTGCCATAAAATTGACGGAAAACCGCAGGCGCTTTACTCCGACCGGCTTGTCCGCCAGATCATCGTCGAACTCCATCCCGACATAAAAGATCGGGATGTTTTTGCCGGACAAGGTAACGCCGGACGCCAGCGCGATTTCAACTTCCTTGCTGCTGCCATCGAGCGTGTCATCGAGCGCTGTGCTGGATTTGGCGCAGCATTCCACGGTAATCAGCACCCTGCGGGACTGCGCCTGCGGCGTGTGCACCGTCAGCCCCTCGGCCTCTTCGCTATCCATAAACACGCGCAGCCCTGGAAGGTTAGCGTCCGCCATCGGTTGCAGGCGGTTGGCATAGACGCGGCTGCCGGTGGTGGTCAGGCCGGTGAGCGCCGTTTCCAGCGCTTCGCGGATTTGCCGGTGCAGGTGGTTGGCCATGATTACGCCTCGGCCAGTTGCAGCACAGAAAAGCCGGTTCCGTCAGGCTTCACGGCGGCGACTGTGTAGTTTCCGGTCGGCACGACTACGGTGGCGCCCTGCGCGGTTGCCGCAACATCCGCCGTCGCGCAGGTGAGCGCGGGGAACGATGCGGCGAAGCCGAGCGCGTCGGTGTAATTATCGTCGAAGATGCCGCCGACTTGCACACCGCCGACGCTGGCCAGGACATAGCCCGGCGTGTCGGCGTTGATGAAGTCGGCGGGGTTTTCGGTGAATGCCATGGTCAGGCTGCCTGCTCCAGCACAAAGGCCAGATAAGCATCGAAGTCATTGGCGTGCTGCTCGCGCAGTTCCGGCAAATTCTGCCATGCATCGAGCGCGTCGGATTCGATCTTGTCTCGGGCTTTTTTGGCATCCGCCTCGGCCAAGGCTTTCGCCTTGGCTTCGGCATCCGCCGCTTTTTTGGCTGCCTTCTCGGTATCTTCGGCGCTGGTAAGGTTGTCGGCCAGCGCCTTGGGCAGTTCGCCTTCGTAGCCGATCTTTTCGCCGACCTTGAACTCGACCGGGTTGATGATCTCAAAACGGTTTTTGCCCAACGGTTTGAGGGCATGCGCGCGCGGGTTGGCTTGATCTGCCGAGAGTGTCAGCACGCCGCACACGAGGCGCAGCCGGGCGGTGACGATGTATTTGCTCATTGTGGTTCTCCTTGTTTTATAAGGCGGTGGTTTCACTCAAGCGCCCCGGTTTCCCGAGGCGCTTTGGTTAAACCGCTACGATCAGGTCATGGTGACGTAGCAGGCGCGCTGCCACAGGCCATAATCCGCGCCGCGCCAGGCATCGATGCCGATCTGGATGGCATCGTTGTCGAACGCGTACTCGGAGTTTTCGTCCTTCATCTTCACCTGCGGGTCGGTTTCGTTCTGGCGGATGATGCCCTTGATCGGGGAATCGGTGCGCCATACCGCGAAGCTGTCCGTCCAGGTCAGCTCGGGCACCATCTGGATGTCGATCTGGATGCCTTTCAGCGCGGCCAGCACGTTCGGGTTGGCGTTGTTCTGCATCGCCGACCCGGCTGTAACCGCGCTGACGGCGGCCACGGCGGTGATCCACAGGCCCAGCGGCACAGTGACCAAAAAGCTCTTTGCGTTGCTGTTCATCGGGCGGCCACGATCATCCTTGAACGAAAGAATCTGCGCGATACCTTTGATGATCGACTGCTGCATTTCCTCGACGCTGGGCGCGGTAACCACACCATGAACGGCGGCGGGCAATCCGGAAATGTCTACAGTGATGTCATTGCTGGTCGTGTTGCTGTCGAAGATATTAGGGTGATCAGAGTCAAAATAATACTCTCCGTCGTAGCAAACAGCCGAAGGTGCTGCGATGATCAGGTCGGACACCAGCGTGCTCCAGTGCGCGTCGCCCTCGCCGGCAAATTCGCCGATGCGCGCCTGAATCTGCGGGGTTTTGTCGCGGCGCAGATCGGTCAGTGCGATCTCCAGCGTGGCTTCGTAGTGCTTGTTTTTGATAGTAAGATTGTTGTCGCGCAGACCTTTGGCGTTGCGGCCGCCGATCCATTCGCGCATGCGCGGAACTTGCCCGAGAAACGGGTAGTCTTCCGACGCCTGGTCGCTGTTGAACAGGTTGGAAACGCCGTCGATCCAGCCGGCGGCATTGGGGAGCTCCAGCCGGGCGAAGTACATGCCCAGCACGGCGCGGCTTGAGAGAATTGATTGATCCATGATGATTCCTTTCGATTGTTGGTTGGGCGATTAAGCGATGGTCCAGGTGCCGCGAATTTCTTCGACCATGTAGCCGTCATCACCGCCGGTGCCGATGACCACGTAGTCGCCGCGACGTGCGGTCGCCTTGGTGTTGGTCATGATGCCGCCGTCCGCGCCTGTGTCGTTCGGGCCGGAGATCAGGTCGCCAGCAGCCGGATCAATATTGACCGCTACGGTGCCGAATGCGCCGATGTTCACCACCTTGACGTTCAGGGCGGTGGCGGCTGCGTAGGTCAGCAACGTGATGGTCTGAGCGTCCGTATCGACGAACAGTGTCTTGCCGGTGTCCTGGATGTCCAGCGTGAGGCTGGCGGATACCAGCTCGCGCACGCTGTCTCCATAGGGGTCTTTGTAGTTCGGGGCATCGAAGCCGATCACAGCAATGCCGCTGGAAACGAAGCGCTTGACGTAGCCGATGAACACGGCGCCGACCGGCAGGAACACGAAAGTGTTGTCGTCGGTGGCATAGACCGGCTGGCCGATGTCGGTGATGACCGCGCCGGTGACTGCCAGCACGATCTCGCCGGACTGCACAACCTCGACGTTGATCGCGGCGGCCGCGCCTGCGGAGTTGTCCGCCTTGCGAGTGGCGAAGCCCGCGAAGCGGTCGGCTGCGGTCAGTGGCCGGGCGTGGCCGGAGGCATCGACAACGCCGACGGCGGCGCCTTCGTAAATGATGTCCGCCGCGATGACGGGCAAGTGGTTGCGCACGCCCAATTCATAATCGCGCGGGGTGTTGGTTGCGAGTGTGGTCATGATTTAGTCTCCTGATCGTGATTGGTTAAGCGGCGACCGAGCCGAGCACTTTGACGCGCCCGGCTTCGATGCCCTTGGTGTAGGCGGTGTAGCCCGCCAGCGTGCCGAATTCGGCGCGGATGGTGGCGTCCTTGTCCCATGCCGCCTTGCAGCGCTCGTCGACCGGCAGGCTGGCATCGGTGTCCGCTGCGGCGGTGGTCGGCGCTGCCGCATGAGGGGCAGGCTCAGGCGCATCGGCGCGGCGGTCGGCCAGCGCTTTGCCGCGCATGGTGCGCTCGGCATTCAGCACGGCGACGGCGGCCTCGGGTCCGGTGGTCTTGCCGTCGAAGGCCAGCGAGTTGATCAGGGCATCGTGGCCGGGCATGGCTTGCGCCATCACGGCCTGGATGCGCTCGCGCTCGGCGGTTGCACCTGCGGCG
>Ga0154825_1022_pt4 | contig 8892 bp, 10 predicted proteins | sample Rifle2008BG16ft_FD_116129 | JGI IMG/M metagenome (GOLD analysis project Ga0154825, IMG submission 116129) | Gallionellales bacterium RBG_16_57_15
CGATCTGCAGGCCGCACGTGAGAGAAAACCGTTGCTGCGCTCCGATCTCGACGACACTTCGTCCGCGCTACTGGTCGATTCGCTACTGATCAGTCGCGCCAGCGATTACTTGGTGTTGATGCCGCTGCGCGCGCTTGATAATAGTGCCGAGGTGCCACTGGATATCGACCGTGTACAGGCTGCATTGCAGGCTAAGGGATTGGCACACATCGTCGTTTTCGACCTGCTGGAGGAATCAACCAGCCTGTTCGAGAACTACCGGAACGAAGTGTTGCTGTTGTCTGAACTCGGCTGTCTGGTGATCTTCGCGCTGCTGCTGGCGGCCCTCAAATCCTTAAAGCGCACGCTTCAGGTGGTCCTCCCGTTGGTCTGCGCCGTCACCTGCGTCACCGCAGTGCTGTTGCAAAGTGGCGTCCAGCTTACCATTCTGCACCTGGTCGGTCTGCTGTTGGTGGTCGCGATTGGCTCCAACTATGCACTGTTCTTCGAGAGTGGTGGTCAGGCAGTAACACCTGTAGAACGCCGCCGGACGCAGGTCTCGCTGGTGGTTGCCAATCTCACCACCGTCAGCAGCTTCGGCATCCTCGGCCTGTCGAGCATTCCCGTGCTGTCAGCCATCGGCACCACGGTTAGCTTGGGCGCGCTGTTTTCACTGGTGTTTGCCGCTATCTTGTCACGCGGCGAAAGCGGATTAGAATCTGCATAATTTATCCGTCACCGAAAGTACAACAATGCGCACGTGGCGACCAGCCCCATTCATCCTGGCATCAATCTGGATCCATCTGGGGGCGCTCGCACTTATGCTGCTCACACCGTCACACTGGAGCTGGGCGGTTGCCGCCGTGCTGCTCGATCAGGCTGCGATCTGCGCCGCCGGTCTGTGGCCACGCAGTGCGCTGTTGGGGCCGAACCTGGTGCGTCTTTCCGCGGTGGCGGCGCAGCGCGGCGAAGTCACGCTCACTTTCGATGACGGGCCGGACCCAGAAGTCACGCCACAGGTGCTCGACATCCTGACCCGGCACCATGTTCGTGCCACGTTCTTCTGTATCGGCGAAAAAGCCGCTGCCCATCCAGAAATCTGCCACGACATTGTGGCGCGCGGACACACCATCGAAAACCACGGCCAGCGCCACCGCAACCTTGCGGCACTGTCAGGCACCGGTGGCTGGAAGCGTGAGGTCGGTGACGCCCAGCAAACGCTGGAACAAATCACCGGCCGGCGCCCGCAATTCTTCCGCGCTCTTGCCGGACTGCGCAATCCCCTACTCGACCCTGTACTGCAGCAGTTCGACATGCGTCTCGCGAGTTGGACGCACCGCGGCTATGATACGCGTTGCAACAATGCCGATTTAGTGCTCGCCCGCCTCACTCGCGGACTCGGCGCAGGAGACATCCTGCTACTACACGATGGCCAATCCGCGCGAAGCACAAACGGCACGCCGATAATCGTCGAAGTGCTGCCACGCCTGATCGCCGAACTCGTGGCACGCAACCTCAACCCTGTTCCACTGAGTTCGGCATGCACAACAGCCTGAAAAAAAGACTGCTCGACTTCGCGACCGGACCTTACCGGCCTACCGGTCGTTTCAATTACCACTGGGCACGCGGCAAGCTCCGGGGGGACCCCATTTTTGCCGCGCTGCTCAACCACCCGATACTGCCGGACGGCGCACGCATTCTGGACCTTGGCTGCGGCCGCGGCCTTCTCGCCGCCTGGCTGCTCGGCGCTGAACGACTGGCCGCACAGGGCGAGTGGAGCGACGCCCCGACGCCACCCGCCGGATTGCACTTCCGCGGCGTCGAATTGATGGAACGCGAAGCTATCTGCGGCAACCAGGCGTTGCAACCGTTATACGGCGAACGCGTGCAACTGAGCGGTGGCGACATGCGCGAGATCGAACTGGGCGATGCCGACGTGATCGCTATCCTCGACGTGCTCCACTATGTCCCCTATGCCGAACAAGATCGCATGCTCGACAAAATCCGTGCCGCGCTCCATACGGGAGGCCTGTTCGTAACGCGCGTCGGCAATGCCGATGGTGGCCTGCGCTTTGCATTCAGCCAGGCGGTGGATGCCTGTATGTCGTTCGCCCAAGGCCATCGTCTGGAGCGCATGTGGTGTCGTCCGCTGGGTGAATGGATGCGCGCACTCGAAGCGCGTGGCTTCGCGACAGAAGCCGTACCAATGAGTAACGGCACACCCTTCGCCAACGTCATGCTGGTCTCACGTGTGGCATGAACGACAAGGAACGAACAATGCCGATCGACCGCGCATGGATAGCCGCGCATATTCCGCACCAAGGCAGCATGTGCCTGCTCGACCGAGTCGAGTCCTGGAGCGAAACAGCCATCGTGTGTCGCGCGCGCAGCCATCTCGTTGCAGGCAATCCGCTGCGCGAGGCGGGCAACCTCGGCATCGTCAACGGCATCGAGTATGCGGCTCAGGCAATGGCGGTGCACGGCGCGCTCCTGGCTGGCAACGACCAGGCTCCGGCCGCCGGTTTCCTGACAAGCGTACGCAACGTGCTCTGGTACCGACAACGACTGGATGATGTTGATGTCGAACTCTCGGTACATGCGGAACGGCTTTCGGGTAACGAGATCAACATCCTCTATGAGTTCAGCCTGCATTGTGCGGATACGCTCCTGCTGTCCGGACGCGCCAGCGTCATGCTCAGCGCGAATGGGGGCAACGCTTCGTTTACCGACTCGGACAAACCATCATGAAACGAGCTCTCATCACCGGCGGTAGTGGCGTAATCGGTGCGGCCATCAGCCGGCGACTCGCCGCCGACGGCATACACGTGATCGTTCACGCCAACCGCAACATCGACGCCGCAAACGCGCTGTGCGAGGAGCTGCGGCAACATGGACAATCGGCACAGGTGGCGCGGTTCGATGTGACTGACAGTGCCGCCAGCCAGGTCGAGCTCGAATCGCTACTCGAAGCAGGACCGATCCAGGTGCTGGTGAACAACGCGGGCATTCACGACGATGCGGTATTTCCCGGCATGCGCCGCGAACAGTGGCACAGCGTGATCGACGTCTCGCTGCACGGCTTCTTCAATGTCACCCAGCCGCTCACCATGCCGATGATCCGCAGCCGCTGGGGACGCATCATCACCATCTCCTCGATTGCGGGCATTACTGGCAACCGTGGGCAGACCAATTATGCAGCAGCCAAAGGTGCGCTCCATGCGGCAAGCAAGTCGCTCGCGCTGGAACTGGCCAGCCGCGGCATCACCGTCAACGCGGTGGCGCCCGGCATCATCGAATCAGCAATGAGCAAACTGGCGTTTGACTCGGAATCGATCGAGCGCCTGGTACCAATGAAACGTTCCGGAAGACCCGAGGAAGTTGCCGGGTTGGTCGGCTTCCTCGCCTCGGAACAGGCTGCCTACATCACCGGACAGGTGATTTCGGTAAACGGAGGGATGATCTGAGAAAATCAGCATGGCGCCAATGGCAACTCGAGGCCGCCCGCCCGTAGCCAGCGCGCATACAGACGAAAGTCTTTCTGCTGTGAGGCGTTCAGTCGTCGGTACAACTCGCGTGCCACCTGCCGGGTCGGCTCGTCCGGCTCGCGACACGCAGCACTTTTAAAAATCACCATGAATGGCGCAAGCGCGGTCGTATAACGCGTCACACCATCACCGAACGCCTGCATCGCACGCGACAACTCATCGACGCTGAACGCCGCCCGCAACGAATTGAAATAATCGCGCGTAAAATTTTCCGGCTGCATGTCACTGCGGTCTTCGGCGAAGAAGCGCTGCGTGGTAGCACGTTTAAAACGTCCGAAATCGATCAGGTACAGACCACCTTCCGGCTTCAGCACGCGCCGCGCCGCACACAGCGCGGCCGACAACGCCGCCTCGTTGGGCAGGTGGTGCAGCGACATGGTTGATATCACGCAGTCGAACGAGGCGTCGGCAAACTCCGCCAGCGTGGTCATGTCGCCCAGTACCGGTTCGATGTTGGCAACACCGCAACGCTTCATCGTTTGACGTGCGCAATTGAGCATCCCGGGAGAAGCATCGATCCCGATGAAATGCGCCTGCGGAATGAGTTGCGCGACCTGCGCCAACAGGTTAGCCGGGCCGCAGCCGAGGTCCAGCACGCGGTTGCCTGGATTCACGAGCGACGTAATCTGCAGTGCCTGGTACAGGTAAATGGAAGCCAGGATACCGTCCTCGCGGCCCACGAGTTCAAACGCTTCGTTTTGTGCAAGGTTGTCCATGACGACCAGTTCCGACGGCTCCGGAACCCGCGGCAACACCCGTCGCGACAAGCGCTCGACAATCAGATGGGCGAGCATGGCCGGACCTGCAGACATGGAGACTACCTGTGAACGCACGCAGCCATGAACGCCCTATTCCGGCTTTGTAGCCTGATATTCGGCCAAGATGCTCATGCCCCTGACTTCGATGTGGCGATGCACTCCGGTGAACCCGCTGGCCTCAAGCGTGGAAAGCACCTGCGCTGGCGATACACAAGCCTCGATGGTATCCCAGTAATAGCGCCAAAGGCGCGGTGTGTTCTTCCTGTTTCCGATAAACAGGGCAAGCAAGGGCACCACACCCTTCATGTAGATTTTGAGAAGGAAACGTCCCCAGCTGCTTTCGGGGCAGGTGATCTCAAGGATGCACAGCCTTGCACCTGGTTTCATCACGCGATGGAATTCGCGGAAGGCCACGGACAGGTCGCTGATGTGGCGCAGCGCATAACCCATGCTGAGGAAATCGAAATGATCGTCCGGGAAAGGAATATCCTCGGCTCGCCCTTCCACCAGCACAACGCCATCCGGCACCTTGGCATTCCGCATCATGCCCAAACTCGGATCGATGCCGGTCACGAGTTCGGCACTACCCACGATGCGCACCGCCTCGCGAGCAACCAGTCCGGTTCCCACTCCCACGTCCACCACTTTCATGCCAGGACGTAGTCCGGCACGTTCCAGCGTCTGACCGCGATACCAGAGGCCAGTTCCGAAACCCAGAATTCGCTCCATGCGGTCGTAATCTTCTGCTGTGCTGTCAAACATCTCGCGCACAAACCCACTGCGCGATGCTTCGTTGGCGTAATAACCAGTAAGCGGCAGATGCGGAACCTGCGCGGATTGGGCGACGATCTTGTTATAGTTTTCCATGCAATTTCCTGATGTGGGTCTGGATGCGGGATTAGCCCGTTTGCCGGAATGCCAGCACGGCATTGCTGCCACCAAAAGCAAAAGAATTGCTGATTGCCGCCCGAAAGGAGACGTCACGCAACCCGGTACCCATCACGTGGTACACCCCCTCGCAATCCGCCGACACTTGCTGCAGGTGAGCGGTCGGGGGGATTTGCTGCTTTGCCAGCGCCAGCACCGTAATCACCGCCTCCATCGCACCGGCCGCGCCGAGCAGATGGCCGTGCATCGACTTGGTTGAACTCACGGGCAACCCAGCTGCGGCATCGCCGAAAGCGGTTTTCAGCGCGCTGATTTCGATCGGGTCACCTTCCTGAGTGGCCGTGCCGTGTGCATTCACATAACCCACCTCAGCCGGCGACAGACCGGCCTCGCGCATGGCCGCCTCGATCGCCTTGACCTGACCGCCCGCATCGGGGCGCACTAGGTGACTACGGTCGCAGTTCTGTCCATAGCCGGCCAGTTCGCAATAAATGCGCGCACCGCGCGCCTCCGCATGATCCCAGTCTTCGAGCACCATGGCCGCGCCGCCTTCGCCGAGGACCAGTCCCGTGCGCCCCTCCTGGAACGGACGGCAGGCGCGGAAAGCGCTTTCTTCGTCGCCCTTGGCGACAACCCGCATCGCATCCCATGCCAGCATGATTGACAGCGCCAGCGGTGCCTCCGAACCGCCCGCTACGACCAGCTTGTCATCCCCCATCTGGATGCGGCGATACGCCTCACCGATAGACACCGCCGACGAGGCACAAGCCACCGAATAGCTCAGGCAGGCTCCGCCCAGTCCCAGCGCGATCGCGAGGTTCGACGCGGCGGCATTGTTCATCGCCAACGCAACGGTCAGCGGCGACATGCGGCGTTTACCACGTTCAAAGAAATCGGTGTAGCCCTTCTCGTAGGTCAACGCACCGCCCACGCCGGTACCCCAAGACACACCGTAATCGTCGGAACCCGTTCCCGTGCGTGACAGCCCCGCATCGCTCCAAGCCGAAAATGCCGCGGCGAGGCCAAACTGGCTGTAGCGGTCAGTCACACTCGACAACGTACGGCCGATGGTTTGCTCGGAGTTGAACGATGCGCAATGCACCACGGGCTGCGCTAGATCGGTCGGCAAGGCGGGATGGCGATACAGGGTCACTGCAGATTCGCCGCGCATGATACGCGCGAAAAAATCGTCGGTATCGCCGCCGAAAGGACTCACTAGGCCAACCCCGGTCACGGCGACCCTGCGGGGGCCAGATTTATGCATTTACAGCAGCGGGTTTGTACTGTTCCACCAGCGCGAGCAAATCGGCAACTGTCTCTGGTTTCGGAAAGTCTTCTGGCATGCGGAAGTTGTATTTATCTTCCAGTTCCATCAGCAGTTCGAGCTGCGCCAGCGAATCTAGACCAATCTCGTCGAGCTTGCTCTCCAGTGTCAGGTTTTTAGGTGGGTTGTCAAAGTGTTGATCGAGATAGGCTTTGATGAGTTCTAGATCTAGATTGTTATTCATAAAATCAGTGCAGTAATAATGCGATTCAAAATTTACCATAGGTATCGGCTGGTCGGAACTGCCCTGGCACCTCGTTCAGCCGAAAAACAAGAAGTGGTCATTATTACTCGGTTCGTCAGCTTGGTCAAAGCCGGATCGCAACTGTCGTGCGGATGATTATGGTGCACGGGGAATAGCCTGTTTCGCAAACCCACGATTTATCGAGCAATTGCCTTGGCGGGCGGGCATCAATAAAATAGGATCATTCGGTTTTTTCCCCGGACTGAATAAGAAAATTTCCGGGATATTTGTTTCTGACTTCAAACTTTCTCCGCTCAGCGTGCAACCACTGACTCTCAGCCACTACACCTTGGTTAGCGCCCTTGGCCACGGTGCCACACCCACCCTGGATGCACTGCGCGCAGGCAGGTCAGGTCTGCGCCACTGCGACTTCATGGACGCGGCGCTCGATACCTACATAGGGCGAGTGGACGGCATAGAAGGTGAGCCTGTCGTCGATCGGCTGAGCGATTTCGATTGCCGCAACAACCGACTGGCCATGCTCGGGCTCGTCGCGGACGGCTTCGAATCCGCTGTCGCTGCTGCGCGCGCACGTTACGGCGCACACCGAATTGCGGTCATCCTGGGTACCAGCACTTCGGGCATACTCGAAACGGAACTGGCGTACCGGCAGCGTAACGCGGCGGGGAAACTGCCCGCCCATTTCAATTACCGCACCACGCACGAGAATTATTCGGCGACCGATTTCGTGCGTCGCTATCTTAAATTGCAGGGCCCCGCTTTCACCATCTCCACCGCATGCTCATCCAGCGCCAAGGTGTTCGCCTCGGCGAGCCGATTGGTCGCTAGCGGCCTATGCGATGCGGCGGTGGTGGGCGGCGTGGACAGCCTGTGCATGACAACGCTGCACGGCTTCTCGTCGCTCGAGATCGTCTCCGCCACGCCCTGCCGACCTGCCGATGCCGAGCGCAACGGCATCTCGATCGGCGAGGCCGCGGGTTTCGCGTTACTCGAAAAAACAAGCGGCCGCGACGATGTGCCCTACCTGCTGGGCTACGGTGAAAGCACCGACGCCTACCACATGTCCTCGCCCCACCCCGAAGGCGCGGGCGCCCGGCTGGCTATGTTGCGTGCACTGCAACGCAGCGGGTTCGATCCCGGACAAATCGACTACATTAATCTGCACGGCACCGCGACACGCGCCAACGACAGCGCAGAAGACCTTGCGGTCTCTCGTCTGTTCGGCACTAATACCCCGTGCAGTTCAACCAAAGGCTGGACCGGACATGCACTGGGCGCGGCAGGTATTACCGAGGCCGTAATTTGCTGCCTGTGCCTACGTGAAGGCCTGTTGCCCGCCAGCCTCAACACAGCCACGGTCGATCCAAGCTTCAGCATGAATGTGTTGTTGGAAATCCGCCGCCAGACGGTCAAGCGGGTGCTGAGCAATTCCTTTGGTTTCGGCGGCAATAATGTCAGCCTCATCCTTGGTTACACTGCGGCATGATGGTTTACCTGAAAGGCATCGCCGCCACTGGCCACGGATTTGAGAGCTGGGATGCGCTCAACAAACATTTTGCCACTGGCGTAAATCTGGACCCGGGTTTCATGCCCCGTCCGCAGGGAAACATCCTGCCCTGTGCTGAACGGCGACGCGCCAGCGCTACGATTAAACTGGCAGTAGATGTCGCGCAGAGCGCGTTACAACAATCCGGCATGAAAGCGGAAGAACTGGCTATCGTGTTCGCTTCTTCCAATGGCGACACCAATACCATACACCAGATATGCGAAGCGCTCGCCACACCCGAGCGCTTCGTCTCGCCCATGCGCTTCCATAATTCGGTGCACAATGCGCCGGCCGGTTACTGGAGCATCGCTTCGGGTTCGATGCAGCCTTCGTCGAGCCTGTGTGCATGGAATGATACATTTGCAGCCGGCTTGGTTGAGGCAGCCACTCAATGTCTTACCGAAAATGTGCCGATGTTGCTCGCCGTGTTCGACACGCCGTTTCCCGAGCCGCTGTATGAGAAAACACCGGGACACCAGCCGTTCGGCGTGGCGCTAGTACTCGATGTGGACCCGCACGACAGTCTGGCCAGGATAACACTCACCATTGAGAAGGATGCGAAGCTGGCGATCACACAGATGGATAATCCGGCACTGGAAGGCTTGCGCACCGACTCCTCAGCTTCCCGTTCGCTGCCTCTGCTGGCC
>Ga0154825_1296_pt2 | contig 8861 bp, 6 predicted proteins | sample Rifle2008BG16ft_FD_116129 | JGI IMG/M metagenome (GOLD analysis project Ga0154825, IMG submission 116129) | Gallionellales bacterium RBG_16_57_15
GTCAGTGCCGCATGGAACGCGACTTCGGCAGTCTCGAAATCGCGGATCTCGCCCAGCAGGATCACGTCCGGGTCCTGGCGCAGAATGGAGCGCAGCACCACCGGAAAGGTTATGCCGATCTTTTCCTTGATCAGCACCTGGCCCGCCTGATCCATATAGTATTCCACCGGGTCTTCAATCGTGACATAGTTCTTTGAGGGGGAGGCGTTGTGCTGCAACAGCGCGTAAAGCGTGGTGGTCTTGCCGCTGCCGGTGGGGCCTGTCGCCAGAATCAGCCCTTGCGGCTTATCCACCATGTTCAGTACTTTCTGCAGATTGTCCGGGGAGAATCCCAGCCCATCCAGACCCACGATGGCTGAATTACGGTCGAGGATACGCATCACCACTTTTTCGCCGTTGATGGTGGGCAGAGTGGAGATGCGCAGATCGACGATGCGCATCGGGGTCTTCACGGTGATGCGGCCATCCTGAGGACGCCGCCGTTCGCTGATATCCATCTCTGCCATTACCTTCAGGCGTGATACCAGGGATTGCAGCAATAAATGCGGAATCTGGATTTTATCCAGCAGCACCCCATCGACACGATAACGTACCATCACGCTCTTGGTGCGCGGCTGGATGTGGATGTCGCTGGCGCCGAGCCGCACAGCTTCAAGTATTACGGAGTTGAGCAGACGGATAGCCGGCGGCTCATCGGTACCGCGCAGCAATTCTTCCAGCGACTCATTGTCTTCTTCTTCGATGACAACCTCAATACCTTCATATGGGTCCGGGCTGGAAACCAGGGTTTCCAAGTCATTGAAATCAATCCCTTCACCGTACATCTCCGCGAGCTTGGCCTTGATGCTCGCCACACTTGCCATGACTGGCTGTATCTGCAAGCCGGAAACGAAGCGCAAATCATCGAGCAGTCCCATATCCAGAGGATCGGCCAATGCCAGCAACAGTTGTTTGTTTTCCATGCGCAGCGGCACGACTAGCTGGCGCTCACAGAAACTGCGTGGGATCAGCGAGGCGACCGCTGTATCGATCTGGAATTCCGCCAGTGAGACTTCCTCCACCAGCAACTCCTTGTGCAGGATGTCGCGGATGGCTTTTTCGGATACCCAATCGCGTTCCAGCAGCAACTTGATCAAGGGTTCCTTTTTCTGCTGTTGCAGCCGATAGAGCTCTTGTACCTGTTGGCTGCTTAGCAGATTTTGCTTGTTGAGCAAGATGGCCAGTTGGCTGCGGTTGCTGACTGTCAGCTTGGCGAGCGCGCTGATTTCCTTGGACTTCTGCGTGTTATCTAGTTGTAATGCTTTGTTCTTCTGGATGAGGTCGTATTGTTCCAAAGCCAGCGCGACGGTCACGCGCAGATCATCGTCGTTCCACGGCTTGAGGATGAATTTGTACACCGCGCCTTCATTGATGGCGCCCATCACCGCGCCGGTATCGGCATGCCCGGTCAACATGATGCGGATAATCTCCGGCTTGATCGCCTTGGCCTGCTTCAGCAACTCGGAGCCGGTCATGCCCGGCATCATGTAATCGGAGATCATCAGGTGGAACGGTTCCTTGCCCAGCAACGCCAGCGCCTCTTGCCCGCTGGATGCTGTTACCACCGTATAGTTTTCCTGGCGAAACACACGCTGCAATGCCTTGAGCACGTTCGGCTCATCATCCACCAACAACATGCGGTAGCCGGGGTTGACCGGACTTGCAGCCGCTTTGGGATTTTCGGGAGGCGCGGTGCCGGTGAACAAGGATGAAAAATTGGAACCTCCCATGTTATCGATTCTCCTGTTTTATCGGCAAATGAATGGTAAATGTCGTGCCCACATTGAGCTCGCTACTCACCTCGATGCTTCCGCCATGAGCCGTGATGATATCCCGGCTCACTGTCAGTCCCAAGCCGATGCCGGAGCCCACATCGCGAGTGGTAAAGAACGGATCAAAAATGCGCGGCAAAACCTCAGGCTGGATGCCGCAACCGGTATCGGAAAACAAGATGACGATCTGCTCATTATCGGCACGGCTCTGGATGCGTATCTTGCCACGTTTGTGCATTGCCTGCGCCGCATTGAGCAGCAGGTTGAGAAATACCTGTCCCAAGTGCCCCGCCTTGCAGCGCAGCGGTGGCAACTCGCCCAGCGCCAGTTCCAGATCGGCATGATCGTTGATCTGTCTGGCGGCCACATTGCAGGCGGAGCGGATGCTGTCGTTGAGATTGACTATCTCATCCTCGGTCTTATCCACGCTGGAAATTCCTTTGAGGTCGCTTACGATGCGCGCCACGCGATCGGCTCCCGCCACACTTTCCTGCAATAACGACGGAAAATCTTCCAGCACGAAATCGAGGTCGGCAGCCTGCCATGCGCTGACGAGAGCAGCGTTGCCGCTGGACCTGACCGGTTCAGCCACGCTCTGGAATTTCTGCACATAGGACTGCGCCGTGCCCAGATTGCTGCGGATAAAGCCGATCGGGTTGTTGATCTCGTGCGCCACTCCGGCGGCCAGCTGTCCGACCGAGGCCAGCTTCTCGGCCTGATAAAGCTGGCGGTGGGCGGATGCTATAGTATGTACCTGCTCCTTGACACGCGCCTCCAGATTCTCCGCCAGCGCCTTGTAGCGAGCTTCGGATTCCGCCAGGGCTGCGTGTTTGCGTTGCAGTTCTTCGTAGTCCGATTTCACCACTTCGATATGCATCTCCGATGCCATGAAGTAGCGCGCACCAGAGCGCATGAACGATTCCATGATTATCGTGACTGCACGCACGCGCGCCTCATCCTTCGCTGTTGTTTCAAGATAACCGACCGTTTCCAGATCGTGGGCAAGCGGCAACCGCCTTGCGTTCTCCGCCAGCGGAGGCGTGTCGTCCATCACCCAGGCACCGTCAACCGATACGATCCGGGCTGGGGAGCACAACAACACAGCCAATGCGGCAGACAGCTTGTCCGGCACGACGCCAGAAAGCAGTTCGCGCAGACTCAATGCGCTGTCATATCCTCTAGCCCGGATTTCCAAGCGGCTCTCCTATGACGGTGTTGATGAAGGTCAGCGAATCTGTTCCGTGAATATCGCTCAATGAGAAGCTCTTGTCCAGAACCGGATAGACTGCTTCCAGCAGCTTGATGAATGTCTCCTTCACGCCCAGTCCGGTCAGCGCGGAAGCCATCATCAGCGGCCAAGGCGCGGCAGACCAGCGCGCCCGTATTTCTTCCTCGGTCAGCACATTGGGCAGATCTCGCTTGTTGAATTGCACCACCATGGGCAGCGTGTTGAAATCCAGCCCGACGCGGCGCACGTTCTCTTCCAGATTCTGGAACGACTCGGCGTTGTTGATCCCTTGCGAACGTTGCGAGTCCGCCACGAACACCACGCCGTCTGCGCGCGACAACACTGCCTTGCGCGTCGCATCATGCACCACTTGCCCGGGGACCGTATAGAGCTTGAATTTGATCAGCCAGCCGGAAGCGGTGTGAAAGCCCAGCGGCAGCAGATCGAAGAATAATGTCCTGTCGTTTTGCGTTTCCAGTGTCATGATCTCACCCTTCAAGTCCGGAGACAGCAGGTCATGCAAACGCATCAAATTGGTGGTCTTGCCGCTCATGGCAGGGCCGTAATAGACCAGTTTGATGGTCAGTTTGCGTGCCGCTTCGTCAAGTTCAGCCATAGTCGTCGCTCACCCGGCTGATCTTACTTCATCGTTTGGCATGGGCATGGATAGCGGGCGGATATCCATGTTCATACCTGCTCATCGTGCGGCTGTTCGATCGGCAACCAGACACGGAAGGTCGTACCCTTGCCAACCTCGCTCTGTACCTCGATCCGCCCATGATGTTTCTGAATAATGCCGAAAGACAGGGGCAATCCGAGCCCCGTCCCCTCGCCGACCGGTTTGGTGGTGAAGAATGGATCAAAGATCTTCTTGAGATGCTCCGGGTTGATGCCTTTGCCGGTATCGGCGACATCCACCCACACCTCATTCTCTTGCTGCCCGGTGCGGATCGTGATCGTCCCGCGTTCCTCGATGGCATGGGCGGCATTCACAAGCAGATTCATGAATACCTGGTTGATCTGCGAAGGCAAGCACTCCACCTCCGGCAGATCGCCATACTCCTTGACCACCTCCGCCTTGTATTTGATTTCGTTGTTGACGATATTCAGCGTGCTGTCCAATCCCTGATGCAGATCGGAAAAATGCCACATGTCCGAAGTATCCACATGTGAAAAATCTTTCAGGTTCTGCACGATTCTCTTGACGCGGGTGATGCCATCTTTCGATTCATTCATCAAAGCACGCAAGTCTTCCTTGATGAAGGCGATGTCCAGCTTGTCTCTAGCAGTCTTGAGTCTTGCCAGCACCCCGGCATCAGTGACCAACTCTACCGCCTGTTCGTACATGTCCAGCATACTGAAGGTGTCCTGCACATATTTTTCCAGTGTGCCCATATTGGAATAGACATATCCGATTGGGTTGTTGATCTCGTGCGCCACGCCTGCCGCCAGTTGGCCTATCGAGGCCATCTTCTCCGATTGCAGCAAATGACTTTGCGCTGCTTCCAGTTCCGCATTCAATTGCTGGAGTTCCGCCAATCGTCGCTTCTGCTCTATATGCAACTGGATATTGCTCAGGGCCAAGCTGACCATGCCCAATACCGCCGAACCCTGTTCCATATCTGCTTCCGCGAATGGCGATCGTCCGTCAGGTTTGCTAACGGCCATCGACCTGTTCACTGCGACGCAGCCTACCGTTCTGTCTTCGATCTTTAACGGCCAGCAGATTGCCGATTTGGACGATGCATCGCCGCGCGCATCCCTGTAGCGCTGGAAACGCGGATCGCTGGAGGCGTCACCGTTCAATAGCAGCGACTGTCCCTGCTGCGTCACCCAGCCAAAAACGCCTTCCCCCATATTCACGCGCTTGCCAATCACGCCGTCGGGCAGATCGATGACGGCGACGATGGTCAGGCAATTATCGGCATGATCCAGCAACGCGAGCGAGCCGCTGTCGGCCTCGAACCCATCCACGATGTGTTGCAAAATGCGCTGATAAACGGAAGAGTCATTTCCCGTTTCCACGGCTTCCTGACCCAGACGATTCAGGCCATAGATCCATGCAAGTTGTTTCAGTCGGTCCAGGGACATAATTCTCTCGGCCGCCAGCCACTCAGAGTCCGACTGCCGGCAGTTTAGTGTTGCACAAAGCCAGTCTCAACCTGCATCAATGACCAGCAGCGTATCGTTAGCATGCGAGGATGCTCCCATTGACCGGCACCAGCAACGGACATCGCGTCCAGCTACAGAGAACGTCTGCGCATTTGCTTGCAACTGACGATGCTCCGGCGATACACAAGCCAACATATCTGCCGGAAGAACAGTGCTTGCCGCCGCGCCCAATAATGACGGGCTTGTTCCATCCGTTGAAAAGAGCCGGCTGGCCATTTTATTGGCGATGACGATGAGTCCATCCCCGTCGATACCGATAACTGCCACGGGCAAAATCTCAAGCGCCGCTTTTGATATCTGCAGTGTTTTCAGCTCATGCACGATCTCGCCGGCTTTCCGCTCCACGCGTTGCTCGAGCTCCTGATTGATTCGTTTCAGCTCGTCATTTGCCTGCAATAATTCATGGGTCAAGCGCATCTTCTCGAGCTTCATCTCGTATCGCTGGAAAGCTTCTTCCACATTGGCGCGCAACAGATCGTCTTCCCACGGCTTGGTGAGAAACTTGTAGACTGCGCCGCGATTGATGGCATCCGTGACCGAATTCAGTTCGGTATAACCGCTCAACACCATACGTATCGTATCCGGATAAATCTCCCTGACTTTGGTTAGAAACTCCGTCCCGGTCATTCCAGGCATACGCTGGTCGGAAATGATCACGCCGACCCGCTGTTGCGCCAGCAACTCCAAGCCTTCCTTGCCGCTGTTGGCGCGGAGGATCTTGTAGCCATCCCGCCGCAGCAATCTGAACAGCGCGGAAGTGATGTTCTCTTCGTCGTCAACCAGCAGGATCGTCTTGTCCGTCATGGTTGCCAAGGCAGCTCCATGCTTTTACCGCTTTGTAGCATGTTGGTCATTTCCTCGGCAGGAACAGGACGACTGAACAGATAACCTTGCATCTCATTGCATTTCATTCTGCGCAGGTATTTCAGTTGCTCGACAGTCTCCACGCCCTCCGCGATCACATTCAATCCCAGGCTGTACCCCAACGCGATGATGGCGCTCACGATCGCCGCATCATCATCATTTGTTGTAATATCATCCACAAAAGATTTGTCGATCTTGAGCGTGTTTATCGGAAAACGCTTCAAATAGCTCAAGCTCGAATATCCGGTGCCAAAATCGTCGATAGAAAACTGGACGCCCACGTCATGTAATTTTTTCAACGTGGCAATCGTCGCATCCACGTTTTTCATCAACAAACTTTCAGTCAGCTCCAGCTCCAGTATTCCCTGGCCTGGATCCATGCCGTTTTCCTTGAATATCTTCAGGATCGTTCCGGCGAGGTCGGCCTGCCTGAATTGCGCAGCGGACAGATTGACCGCAATACGAATAGCGGGTAGACCGAGTTGTTGCCACGCGCGCGCCTGTTTGCACGCCTCACCCAGCACCCACTCTCCCACTGGCAAGATCAATCCGGTTTCTTCCAGCAAGGGGATGATTTCCAGCGGGAGTATCAGGCCGCGCTCCGGACTTTGCCAGCGCAGCAACACTTCCATACCGATGATCTTTCCGTTAGTCAGATCGACCTTGGGTTGGTAATGCAGCACGAACTCCTCACGATTCAAGGCGCCGCGCAGATCCGTTTCCAGTTTCAGGCGCTGCCCGGCGGAAGCATTCATTTCTGATGCGTAGTATTGAAAATTGCCGCGCCTCTCGCTCTTGGCATGATAGAGCGCGGCTGCCGCATTTTTGATCAGCGTGCTTGCATCGGTACCATCGTTCGGGTAGACGCCAATGCCGATACTGGCGGTGACATATATCTCTTCGCCGCCCAGCGAAAAGGTGTCGTGACTCAAGGCGTCGAGGATCTTCTGCGCGGTTTCGCCCGCCTCGTCCGGGTCTTTTATCCCTGCCAACACCAGGCTGAACTCGTCCCCCTCCATGTGTGCCAGCGTGTCGCCGACACGCACATGACCAGCCAATCTTTCCGCCACTTTCTGGAGCAGTTGATCCCCCACCGGTTGGCCGAATGAGTCATTGACCTGTTTGAAGCGATCCAGATCAACGAACATGACTGCCACCAAATATCCATCACGCAGTGCGCGCGCCAGCTCCTGCCCCAATCTGTCGAGAAACAACACCCGGTTCGGTAAACCGGTCAGCGCATCATATTGTGAGATTTGTTTGATCTGGGTGTCGCGTTGCACCACCGCAGCCACCCATTGCTCATTGGCCTGTTCCAGCATCTCGTTCGCGACCTGGATGTCCTGCAACAGCTGCTCTTTTTCCAGGATCAGCTCGTGATGTCTGAACGCCCCCAGCACTTCGGAACACAGTACTTCGTTGTCCCACGGCTTGTTGAAATATTTATAGATGGCCCCTCGATTGATCGCATCCGTCACCGCATCGAGATCGGCATATCCGCTGAGCACGATGCGTACAGTATTGGGGTAGAGTTCTTTGACCTGCGTCAGAAATTCCACCCCTGTCATCTCCGGCATGCGCTGGTCGGAAACCACGACACCCACTTCGTTTTCCTTCATCAATGCCAGTCCTTCTGGCCCGCTCTTTGCGCGCAATATCCTGTAACCATCGCGCCGCAGCAGACGCGCCAGTGCAGCACCGATGTCTTCTTCATCATCAACCAGCAATATCGTTCGTTCCATTACCCATCCCTAATGTTTTCTGGTTTTGTATGAAATCATACAACAACTGCATAATTGCAATATACCTGCCGCAACTAACACACTACTGAGCACTTCTGAAAATTCAGTTTTGCGGTACACAAATTATCGCATGATGCATTAATGTAAAGCAGTTTTTTTGACTTGGATAACTCTAAGTCATAGGCATCTTGTAACATGCTTTGCATTTCTGCGCATTCCACGGGATTCGGCCATTTCAGCAGATCGTGCCGCTACTGGTGGAAGTCCAGCACCATAACGCATCGGGTCGAGTGCCAATAGCAATCGACGCTCTTCATCATCGGATAGGTAGCGAAGTGAGTTTTTCGGCAGCTTGATTTGTGGGTAAGTAATGTCGCTGATTTGGTAGCCGAGCTGCTGTGCAAACTTTAATGTGCCACGGATTAACAGCAAGCCGTACTTGATGGACTCTGCACCAACACCCTCGGCAATACGGTCACGCTTATATTTCTCCAAGCCCTGCGATTTCAGCTCGTCGATAAGCTTCTTCATTGGCAGCAGTCGGCGCAGCACCGTTTCATGCGCGATCAGATTGCGGTAACTGGCGATACCTTGCTTGGACAACTTGTACTGTTCAAACGCTTCGGCCAATGTAACCCGCTGTTTACGGCCTTGGTATTGCTGAGAATGCAGCTTGGCCTTCCACTCGATCTCCATAGACTCGGCGATTTTCTTGTTGGTCGTTCTGGATGACCGGATGTAGTTCTGCCCATTGAACTGGAAGTGGATATACCAATTTTTGCTGTTTCCGCGTTTGACGACTGACATGGCAACTCCAATACGGTTATTTGATGCGGAGACCATCATCAATTCCAGCATCAAAGACAACAGCAGTGACGTGTAGGGAGCCAAATACCGTGGTAGACCAACGCGCTTTTTGCAGCAAATATTGATGTGATTTTTGATGCCGGTCTCAACACCACAGAAACTGTGGGGCTGCGGTCTGCGGTAAAAAGAGAAAGGGGCTACATATCATGTAACCCCTTGATTTACTGGTGCTGGAGA
>Ga0154825_1316_pt1 | contig 8721 bp, 4 predicted proteins | sample Rifle2008BG16ft_FD_116129 | JGI IMG/M metagenome (GOLD analysis project Ga0154825, IMG submission 116129) | Gallionellales bacterium RBG_16_57_15
ACCGCGCCGCCGGGGTAATACACCCGCAGTTTTTTGCCGGAGCAGGCTTGCAGGCCAGCCTGATTTTGATCGAGCGCCAGCGGTCCGGGCAATACCGCAACATTGCCCGCCTTATCCATCACGCGCACCTGTAATCGCTGCAAGCCGGGCGGAAGCGCAGCAAACGGTACATGCAGGCTGTATAGGCCGCCTTTCCTGAGCGGCGCACCTCCCGCCTTGTCGCGGTTAAAGCGAGGATCGGGAAATGCCGCCAGAGGCTGCTTCTCCTTGACCATTTTCATTTCGCCAAGCGATGCACCGGTTTCGGTTTCCACACGCGCGGACCGGATACCATCCTCATCGGCCAGCCATGCGCGCAGTTTGATTGTGCCGGGCGGCATCACTTTGTCATGCTGCGCCAGCATTTTGCCAAAGGGTAAATTATTGACAACCTGCGGCCCGGCAATTTCGCTGCTGCGCCCCATGCCATCCTCGAACAGAATTCTCAAGGGATAGTTGCCGCGCGGCAATTTGCGCAACGGCAACAACCCGTTGAAACCGCTGGCCGCCGCTTGCGGCCATGCCGGGAATGCTTTGGCAACATCATCGCGCTGATTGCTGGCCGGCAACGTCAATACCTCCACATCCCCGGCAAGCACCCGTACTTTTACCGGCCCATGTTCCGCAATCGTCCAGCCATTGATCATATTCTGGCCATCCGCCTCAATGGGTACGACGGTGTCCAGCATCCCGAATGGTTTTGAAAGATCAATGGGCAACTGGCCGACGGTGAATACCTTACCGTCACTATTCACTCCGCGCACTTCCAGTGCCGTGGTACGCGGAGGAATAATGCCACGCGCAAACGTAAATGCGTACCCGGAATCGAGCGGGAACTTGCATTGTGGCAAGGCTGCGACGACATCTGCCCTGGCTATGCCCGGCTTGACGCTGGCAAGCAGTTTCTCATTCGCCCGCAGCTCGACATGATTCAGCCCGGCAGCATCAGCCGCCCAGCCTTGGACAGAAATACCGGCCTGGCCGGTGTCCGCTATTTTGGGCGTATCGATTGCACCTCGGGCATGGCAGGGCGTCGCTGCCGCTGTTGTATGCGTTCGTCGCCAAACGAGGCTGACAGTGCCTCCGGCAATGGCCATGATTGACACAGCCAGCAATAATCTTCTGCTCAATGAAATGGCCATGGCTTTGTTTGCAATTCGTGTTTCTTGAGCAGGCTCATCCGCCATGCGTTCCATTGCCATGTGTTCAGCGGGCATAAAACGCAACATTCTCCAACACCAGCGGTTCACTTCCGGCGGTATTCCATTTTAGCCGGATACGCCTGAATTCCGTCCCGTCAGGTTCGCCTGCCAGCGGCAACAGCAAACCCGAATTTACGCGCTGAAGCTTGGTTAAGTCGGTCGCCGGAATCAAGGTGTCCCATTTCCCGTCAACCCGTTGTCCATCCACTTCTATAGAGGTCAATATCTCGGGCATGGCAACCTTGATGATGATTGCGCGGTATTCCGCTGGTCTGAAATCCAGATCGTCCGGCGATTCCAGAGAACCCTGGCCCTCGGCGTTGGCGCGCAAAGTGAATATTCCGGGGCCGATAATGCCTTGCGTTCCCGATGACGGCACCCAGCCATCGCCATCCGCATGTTCGCTGCTGCCGAAGGTCCACAATCGTGACTGGCGCGGCAGATTTGCGTGGCTGACCATGAAGTCCTTGATGGCATCTTCGAGCGGCGTATCACGCAGGGCCATATAGGAAACGAAACCAGGCTGGCCGGCAAAAATACCCCGGCTGCCGTTCCATGCCATTGGTGAAATGAAGCGCGCGCCGTAATTGTGGATGTCCCGCAATGATCGGTATGCTTCTGAAAAATCCGGCAGGCGTTTCGGGGTGCGTAAATCGGCCGTGTTGTGTTCGACCACCGCCCAGCCGGGATCGAATTCGCGAAACACTGAAAACAGCGAGCGATCTTCCTCCATCCTGGCCTGGTTGACGGCGCTTGGCCCATACAGAATTGCACCCAGATGACCATTTGACGGAACCGCGCCTTCGATCGACATGCCGCCCATATCGGTATTTTTCACGGGGCTGTCCAGACGGATCGGAAACGGCATGCCTCGCGAACCTGGTTCCGGCGCCATGAAGCCTTGTGCGGAATAAATAAATTCCTGGTCGATACCCGCCTCCTGAATCCATTGTGAAAGTTCGTCGTAATGCAATTTGACCAGGTGGCGGCGGAATTGCTCCCACTCTGCTACCCACGCATCTTCCCAGAAGCGTTTTAGCTTATCCGGAAATGAGCGCGGCGGATCAACCTCGCCCCAGCTTTTAAAATGGCGCCCGCTAAGGGCATTGACCTCGGCCAGCGATAGCGGTTTTTTTCTGCGGTAATGGGAAAGATCGGGCTCCCCCGCGTTTACCCTGCCTGCATATGGGCCTGTTCCCTGCAACCATTCGCGAAACTGGCGCAAAGTGCCAGGGTTGTAGTCGTACCATTGCTGCCCCTCGAAAAAAGGATTTATGTACACATCCGGGTCAGTGTTTACGCCAATGAAAAGCGCCGGGTGTTGCGCCGCAAATTTGCGGATGATGGAGGCAGCCTGCTGCAAATTGCGTTTTTTGTAATGCCGGTTTTTTGCTGCGTAGATGTTAAAGGTAAGCGCGCGACCGAGCTCGGGTGAATCCATGGAGCCGGAGAGGTTCTTCAGGTAATTATCCGCCATCACCTGATCCTTCTCATTCAACTGGCAGTTGGCGGTGTTCTGTTCGAGCACATCGTTAATGTCCCATTCAGGGGCGTCGCACGCGGCATCGGCCCAAATCCCGCCGTTCAAGGTGAACAGTACCGGCAACTGGTGTTTGACCGCGAAATCGATAACGCCGTGCAGATTGTCTTCGGCGATCGTGCGCGAGCCACATTTGCGGATGGATGGGAAATCGGCATCGAAAGCGTAATCACCGGCCTTGCCTTCGGTCGTGCGCAAATAGAGGATGGGAATCCGGATGCCAACCTTGACAGTATCGCTTTCGTAGGGGCGGAATATGGTATCGACTTCCGCTGCGCCGCCGCCAGCGATATTGCTGGTAGCCATGATGAAATAAAACACGTCGTTACTTTTAACGCCACGGGTTTTTAGTAAATCGTCCCACACGTTTTTGGCGTTGGCTGGCGGCAGTGTGCGGCGGCTGAGAACAGTAGCCTCTCCTTTATGGCTGGTTACGACTACTTCCAGTGTGCGCAAGTCTGTAATCCATTCAGAAGAGTCAATCGTGCCCTGGAAACCTGCCTTACCCGAGTCGGGATAACCCGGATACGCTTGCGCTACGTCCGGACGGGGTACAGCAATGGTAAGCGGTATTCTCTGGCGCCCGTTCACCACCAATTCCACGCGCGCAATACCTGACTTGCTCAGAGCCCAACCGATTACGGTAATCTGGCCGCTGCTGAGGGTTTCCATCGACAGCCGATCGACAAATCCGATTGCCGCGTCCGGTGCTGGATGAACCGTCTTCGGGGCGATGCTGAACCACTGGGAGCGGTGTGGCCTGATCAATTTGTAACCGGCAGCGCCCATGATAAAAACGGCGGCCATTGACATTAACAATAAGGCGGCAAGCCGGCGGCGGTTTCTGAAGAAAGCGGTCATGTTTTTCGATCTATCGATTTGTTTTGAGCTTCATGCAAAACTGCTGGCCTGAGTAGAATCAACCGCCGAATGGGGTTCAAAGAAATGCGGCCATTGCTGGCAGGATGTCGAGTCATCGAAAACAAATATCAACGCCCTGAATGGATACTACGCAACGCAGTGGAATAATGCAACGCTGAAAGCAGGAATGCTGCGATCGTGCGCAAATCCGGGTTGCAGTCATACCAGCAACGCTTCGCCAGCCGGGTGAATCAGCATGTTGAAGGGCATCAGCCCGAACGGAGTATTGTGGTCGTAAATTGAATCTCTTCGGGTTGAATTCTCCGCTGCTTGCGACGGCTGGGCGGAACTGTATGCACGACATCAACCAACGGGATAAAGCGGGCGTTTTATTTGGCTTCATTGAGTTGCTGGCGGGCTGTTCCGCCCCGGCTGGAGGCCTGCCTTGCCTGGTTGTGCTGGCGTGATGTTGTAAAAAAACCACAGTATTGCAAAAAGGTGGCGAACTTTTCTTGACGATTACTTTAATATCGAATAGCCTTAATCTTGTATTGGATATGCGGGCGATGCTTGCTATATTTTGATCCTAGCTATTATTGATTTTGATATTAGCTATTATTTTGATCTTAGCTATGCCTCGACAAGGAAATGGTCTGTGAATTCTACAAAGCAACTTGGTGTGCTTCTCCTGGTTTTCGTTTTCGGTCTGGCGGGTTGTGCTGGCACTGGCATTAAGCGGGATGGAGGAGTTGATGCAAAAGATGTTGTTGCGAAAAAGGTGCAGTCCAGATGGGATGCGCTGATTAAAGGCGATCTCGCCGCCGCGTATGAATATCTGAGTCCCGGGACGCGCAGTATAATGCCGCTGGAGTCATACAGGACGAAGATTAGACCGGGGCGATGGAAGAAGGTAAGTGTCGATTCGGTAGCTTGCGAGCAGGATCGTTGCGAAGTTGTTATCGTGCTGGAATATAGCTATCGCGACATGAAGTCAATTGAGTCTCGGCAGAATGAAACCTGGTTGCATGAAAGTGGTAACTGGTGGTACGTTCCACGAAAATAATCTCGTAAACAGGCAAGGAGGGTATATGTGGACAAGAAATCGATTGTAAGTTGAAAGAAGTGTGTTGTAGAATTAACATGCAATGAAATGATCGAGAGTAGTAACTTGCTTTGCCTGTTTAATTAAAGCAAATTGATTAAAGCAAAATGAAACTGAGTTGCAAAAAAGTGGTAATTGTTGGTACATTCCGCGAAAATGATCTCGTGTAACATACGAAGGAGGGGTATGCGAGCAAGAAACCAATTGTAATTGAAAGAAGTGTGTTATAAAATTAAATCCGTAGCAATTTGTGATTTAGTGATTTGTTAAGAGTAGTAGTAACGTTCCTTCCCTAATTTGATTTTGAAAAAAAGGAGTAAACAGTAATGATGAACGTATTTAAAAGGAAGTCTGTATATGCAGCTGTTTTGGCTGGACTGGGTGCGGTTGGCGTTGCGGGTACCGCGAGTGCGGTGCACATTAATCCTGACGGCCTTGGCCAGGTTTTGATTTATCCGTACTACACCGTGCGTGCCGGCAATGACACCTACCTGTCTGTAGTGAACACCACTGCTTCCACCAAGGCGGTCAAGGTTCGTTTCCTGGAAGGCAAGAACAGCCGCGAAGTGCTGGACTTTAACTTGTACCTGTCGCCGTATGACGTATGGACTGGCGCGATTGTTGCAAACACTGATGGCGCCACACTGGTGACTGCCGACAAATCCTGTACTACTCCGGCCATTCCGGCGCTCGGCCAGCCATTCGTTAACTACGCATACGCAGGCAACTCCACCGTTGAAGACGGTGAAGATGCGACCCTGGATCGTACTCGCGAAGGTTACTTCGAAATAATTGAAATGGGTGATGTGACCAATACGGCTCATACAGGGTACATCAAGCATAACAACGGTACTCCGGCAAACTGCGGCGCGTTGCAAAGTATCGCATCAATGACGCTCGCCCCGCCGTCCGGCGGTCTGGCTGGCGAGGCCAGCTTGCTGGCTCCAGCCCTGGGTACTGACTTTAGTTATGATGCAGTGGCGATTGATAACTGGAGAACCACTCCTTACTGGAGTGACCCAGGTTCGCTCTTGCCGAACATTGGCTTCGGTGATGTGCAAACTAGCAACGTGTTCACCAACGGCGGCGTTGTTACTTCAACTTGGACTGATATCGCGCAGTCAGGAAATGAAGACGCTGTCAGCGCAGTAATGATGCACAACAATGTCATCAACGAGTTCATGCTCGATGTTGCTACATTGTCCGGCACCGATTGGGTGGCGACCCTGCCGACAAAGAATCTGTATGTGACTAGAGACACCAATTATAATGATCCCGCATTGCGCGATCACCTCCCAGTTATTCGTGGCGTTCCGTTCGCTGAGCGGTTTGGTGTGGGTGGATCCTGCGACCCGATTACTTTGTCGCTTCATGACCGTGAGGAAGCATCCGCACCGGGAACGTTCTCGCCGCTGCCACCAGGCCAAGTGAGCTCGCTGTGCTGGGAAGCTAACGTTGTGACGTTCAATAATTCGGATGTCTTGGCTTCCACCAACTCGACGAACGTTAATACCGGATATCAAAACGGCTGGCTGCAGATGGGTCTGGTAAACGATGTAAATGTAAACGTCCTGATTTCGGATGAGTTACACCAGTATTATGGTTTGCCTGTAGTTGGCTTTGCTGTTCAAGACTACACCAACAATAATGCGGCTCCTGGCATCATGGCAACTTATGGTGGCAACTTCGTCCATAAGTTTACCCGCGATATACAATAAGCCCTTGGATGTAAATTAGGGAATGGCTTAAAACAGGTGGCCCAGTGCCACCTGTTTTTTTATGCGCGCCAGAAATGGCGCGCTCGTTTTTATGGTAAATGTTCCTCTACTTATTCCATTTCTCTTTCAAAACAGCAATGACCCTTTGGTTCAAGGCATTGCATCGATTCTGTAGGTGCGGATTTATCCGCACATAACCCTTTGTTCGTGCGAACACCCGCAGGGTGCAAGAACCTCTGCGAGGTAAATTCGCACCTACAACCCCATCAACTGCGGCTTTTAGTCAATTACAAATTAAATCATTCCAAATTGTTCATTAGACAGGATTCGTGAGTGACGGCGCATTCCCAAAAGGAGGTGAGGGGGGATTTAAGCGCCGGATGGATACAAAAATCCCCCTCAATCCCCCTTTTCCAAAGGGGGAGGCGTGTCCAAAGGGGGAGGCGTGCTGAATTTCCTAAGCCGGACGAGCCGGAACCAAAATGTAGGTCGGGCTCTGCCCGACATGGTGGGCAAAGCCCACCCTACGAATGCTATTTAACGTGTTGATAATAATATACAAACACAAAATTCTTGTCATTTTTTGACATCATTTAACCGATAAGTGACTAATGGATTATTTGGGGTCATGTCAAAACGTGACAAGGATTGTGCCGTTGTAGGTCGGAAAAGCGTAGCGCCTTCCGACACTTCCATGTCGGATAGCTTTGCATGGCCATCTGACTAGGCCGTCAAAAAACGACGGCCAAGCCATTGGTTAACGCTGCGCTCATCCAACCTGCTTGAAAAGCCGCGCCAGTGTTTGATTTGCGATATGCGTTCTTCGTGGTGAAGCGAGTTTTCAGGTTAAATTAACCGCTCATCTTTTAATAATAACCGTTCGGCAGAATGAAGGCGCCGCTCATTCCGGCGGCCCGGATCAGACAGGAGGTCTTTATAAAAGCTTTCGTTATGATAGAATTCTCAACAGAATAGAGCCGGAAAATTTGGCGGTTGCTATTTGTTATATTTTTAATGCTCTTTTGTTTTTTAATTCTAAGGAGTGGCGCGTTTGAACGATTTGACATTGTTTGGGTCGTATTTAAGGCGATATTAAGGATGCCGGGATACATTGTTCATTCCTGCAAAGTAAATGGAATATAAGGAGGTTGAGATGAAATCGAAATCAATGATTGCAAAGTGGGTTGGAGTGTTGCTCGGTGCTTGTTTGCTGGTGGGCGCAGGGGTGGCTCAGGCAGCAGCGCCAGTATGCCAGGCTCCCGGGTCTCCGACGCAAACAAACGCTATGACGGTGATTTTAGGCTCGCCATCAGCGCAGTGGACTGCGGCCTGCAGCAGCTTCACCACTATCACGGCTTACGTCTGGAAAGTGCAGAAGGGGACACTTTCGCCAACTACCTTGGCATGCATTGGAGCAACATGCACCGTTCCGGCTCTCAATCTTGGCTCGGTGGGAGACTATAACGTGACCGTTGCAGCAAACAATGGGACTTTGGGTGTGCAATCCCCAGCCGCAATATTAACGGTCACTCCAGTGACGGCCGACTGCTTGCCAACATACGGGCCTGTTGACCTCATCGACCCTCAAGATCCTATTGCCGGCAAAAAAGTAACGCTGACGGCAAATTGCAACCCTGGCCCAAACTGGTCTACCATGGCGGATGGGTATGAATGGAGTGCTGCCGGCACCCTAATTCAGGCAGGTGATCCTAATCTTATTAGCCCCACTGCTACGGCACCCACTATCACCGTAAAACTTCCTCAAGATGGAAAGCAGTATTCGGTTGCCAATAATACCAGCGCTAACATTGCAAAAATTCCCGGTGCTGTATATTCCGGCGTTCCGGACTGTATGCTTCAGTCGGTGTCACCGACTACGATTAACCAGGGCGCTTCAGCCGTGCTGTTGGCAACCTGCGATGCCGCCACCAGTATAGACTGGTATGTTGACATCCCTGACGCAGCTGACATTAATATTCCAGCGCCGGCGGGCGGCGCAGTTTCTCCGGCAGCGACCACCACATACTATGTGGTAGGGAATAATGCCTACGGTTCCTCCGGGAGCGATGTCGTGACGGTGACGGTTAATCCGCCCGCACCCGCGCTGCCGGCCATACCCGCGCCATTATGTTCCCTGACCGCTTCGCCGCTGGCGATAAGCGTGGGCGAATCGACCACGCTGACAGCCACTTGCCCCGGCGCTACCAGTTTCAACTGGGGGGGGACCGCAGGAAACGGCGCTCCGGCAACTTCAACGAG
>Ga0154825_1045_pt1 | contig 8706 bp, 11 predicted proteins | sample Rifle2008BG16ft_FD_116129 | JGI IMG/M metagenome (GOLD analysis project Ga0154825, IMG submission 116129) | Gallionellales bacterium RBG_16_57_15
AGCTTCAAGCAAATAATTCTTTTTGCGTTTATAATCCGCAGCCTCCGAGGGGTGCTGCAGCGGGACTGGACACCGGTCTCCCGTCAGGCTCGGAGCCGCAACCGTTTCAACGGCACCCATTCATTAACCTTTTATGAATGGAGCGCTTCATGAACACCACTTTCACCGATTACAAAATCGCCGACCTGTCCCTCGCCGCATGGGGGCGCAAGGAAATCGCCATCGCCGAGACCGAGATGCCAGGCCTGATGGCGATCCGCGCGGAATTTGCCAAGACCCGTCCGCTCAAGGGTGCGCGCATCACCGGCTCGCTGCACATGACCATCCAGACCGCGGTGCTGATCGAGACGCTGACCGCGCTCGGCGCGCAGGTGCGCTGGGCGTCCTGCAACATCTACTCGACCCAGGATCACGCCGCCGCCGCCATCGCCCAGGACGGCATCGCGGTGTTCGCCGTCAAGGGCGAGTCGCTCACCGATTACTGGGACTATACCCACCGCATCTTCGAATGGCCTGACAACGGCTACTCCAACATGATCCTCGACGACGGCGGCGACGCGACGCTGCTGCTGCATCTGGGCGCGCGTGCCGAAAAAGACGCCTCGCTGATCAGCAAGCCGGCTTCGGAAGAGGAAACCTGCCTGTTCGCCTCGATCAGGGCCAAGCTGGCCCAGCATCCGACCTGGTATTCCACGCGCCTCGCGCAGATCAAGGGCGTGACCGAGGAAACCACCACCGGCGTGCACCGCCTGTACCAGATGCACGAGCGCGGCGAGCTGAAATTCCCGGCGATCAACGTCAACGATTCCGTGACCAAGTCCAAGTTTGACAACCTGTACGGTTGCCGCGAGTCGCTGGTGGACGGCATCAAGCGCGCCACTGACGTGATGATCGCCGGCAAGGTCGCAGTGATTGTCGGTTACGGCGACGTGGGCAAGGGCTGCGCCCAGGCGATGCGCGCGTTGTCCGCACAAGTCTGGGTCACCGAGATCGACCCGATCTGCGCGTTGCAGGCCGCGATGGAAGGCTACCGCGTGGTGACCATGGAATATGCCGCCGACAAGGGCGACATCTTTGTCACCACTACCGGCAATTTCCACGTGATCACCCACGACCACATGATCAGGATGAAGGATCAGTCCATCGTGTGCAACATCGGCCATTTCGACAACGAAATCGACGTCGCCTCGCTGGAAAAATACCAGTGGGATGAGATCAAGCCGCAGGTCGATCATGTAATATTCCCCGATGGAAAAAGAATTATCCTGCTCGCGAAGGGCCGCCTGGTGAACCTCGGTTGCGGTACCGGACATCCGTCCTACGTGATGTCCTCGTCGTTCGCCAACCAGACCATTGCGCAGATCGAGCTGTATACCCGCACCGCAGACTATCCGGTCGGCGTGTACACGCTGCCCAAGCATCTCGACGAGAAGGTGGCGCGCCTGCAACTGACCAAACTGAACGCGCAGTTGAGCGAATTGACCGACCAGCAGGCCGCCTATATCGGCGTGCCGAAGAATGGCCCGTACAAATCGGAGCATTATCGCTATTAGCATCTCAGTAAAGTTTATATACCCGTTCGGCCTGAGCTTGTCGAAGGCCATTCATGCTTCGACAAGCTCAGCACGAACGGCCTTCGAGCAAAGGTGATTATTAAGACGCCGCACCGGAAAGGGGATCGATGAAATTGTTATTGATCTGGATATTGAACGCGCTGGCCCTGCTGGCCGTGGCGAACTTCGTGCCGGGCATCCATCTGGACAGCTTCGTCGATGCGATGATCGCCGCGTTCTTCCTCGGCCTGGTCAACACGCTGATCCGCCCGCTGTTGCTGCTGCTCACGCTGCCGGTCACGCTGCTCACCCTGGGACTGTTCATCTTCGTCATCAACGGGCTGCTGTTCTGGTTTGTCGGCTCGGTATTGCGCGGCTTTGTCGTGGACGGTTTCTGGTATGGCGTGCTCGGTGCGGTCCTGTACAGCATTTTTTCGTGGGGGCTGTCCGCAGCCGCCGCACAGATCATGAGGCCACACAATGGATAAAAACGGCATGAATAAACCGCTTTTCAGCTTTGAATTTTTTCCGCCGCAGACTCCGGAAGGCGCGGAAAAACTCGTCGCCGTGCGCAGGCAACTGGCGGCGCTCCATCCGGATTATTTTTCCGTTACCTTCGGTGCGGGCGGATCCACGCGCGAACGCACGCTGGAAGTCGTGCAGCAGATCAAGGCGGAAGGGCTTGAGGTTGCGCCGCATCTGTCCTGCGTCGGCTCGACGCGCGAAAATATCCGCAACATCCTGCAAACCTATAAACAGCTTGGCATCCGGCGCATCGTGGCGCTGCGCGGCGACCTGCCCTCCGGCATGGCCACCGCCGGCGAATTCCAGTATGCCAACGAACTGGTGTCGTTCATCCGCGCGCAGACCGGCGAGCACTTCCACATCGAAGTGGCGGCCTACCCGGAAGTCCACCCGCAAGCCAGATCGGCGCGCGACGACCTCGTCAACTTCAAGCGCAAGGCAGCGGCGGGAGCGAACTCGGCGATCACCCAGTATTTCTACAATGCCGACGGCTATTTTCATTTCGTCGACGAATGCCGCAAGCTCGGCGTCACCCTGCCGATTGTGCCGGGCATCATGCCGATCGTGAGATTCGCCCAACTGGCGCGCTTCTCCGACACCTGCGGCGCGGAGATCCCGCGCTGGATACGCCGCACGCTGGAAGGCTGCGGCGACGACAGCGAGTCGGTACAGGCTTTTGGCCTCGACGTGGTCACGCAACTGTGCGAGAAGCTGCTCGCGGGCGGCGCGCCGGGGCTGCACTTCTACACGCTGAACCAGTCCGGGCCTGCGCTGGAAATCTGGAAGCGGCTGGGGATTTGATTGGCCCTACTAAAAAGGCGATTTGTCCACGAAAGGCACGAAAGACACGAAAGACACGAAACAAAGCACAGGGGTAATTTTTCGTGTCTTTCGTGGATCAGTTTTTCTGGTTTTTATATGCACAAAAAGCTGCTCTCCGTTTTGATGGTGAGTGAACTGTTTCTGGATTGAATCGTTGATGAAAGCACCCGAACTTCTTTTGCCCGCCGGTACGCTGGAAAAAATGCGCACCGCCTACGCCTTCGGCGCGGATGCGGTGTATGCCGGGCAGCCGCGCTACAGCTTGCGCGCGCGCAACAACGAATTCAGGCTGGAAGAGCTGCAAACCGGCATCCGGGAAGCGCACGCGCTCGGCAAAAAACTGTTCGTCGCCAGCAACCTGATGCCGCACAACGCCAAGGTCAAGACCTACATGGCGGACATGGAGCCGCTCATCGCAATGCGGCCGGATGCGCTGATCATGGCCGACCCCGGCCTGATCGCAATGGTGCGCGAGCGCTGGCCGGAAATGCAGGTGCACCTGTCGGTGCAGGCCAACACCGTCAATTACGCGGCGGTGAAATTCTGGCAATCGCTCGGCCTGACGCGGGTGATCCTGTCGCGCGAACTGTCGCTGGACGAGATCGAGGAAATCCGCCAGCAATGCCCGGACATCGAACTCGAAGTGTTCATCCACGGCGCGCTGTGCATCGCCTATTCCGGGCGCTGCCTGCTGTCCGGTTACTTCAACCACCGCGACGCCAACCAGGGCACCTGCACCAACTCCTGCCGCTGGGATTACAAGGTGGACAGCGCGGTCGAGGACGGTACTGGCGACATTCAAAAAATAGACTTCGACTTCGACAAGGCGTTAAGCGAAAGCGCGCTATCCGATTGCGGCAACCAGCCGCGCCACCCCCTGGCCGACCGCGCCTACCTGATCTCGCGCCCCGACCACCCGGAGGAACTGATGCCGGTGCTGGAAGACGAACACGGCACCTACATCATGAACTCCAGGGATCTGCGCGCCGTGGAGCATGTCGAAAAACTGGTGAAGATCGGTGTGGATTCGCTCAAGGTCGAAGGGCGCACCAAGTCCATCTACTACGTCGCTCGCACCGCGCAGGTGTACCGCCAGGCCATCGACGATGCGGTCGCGGGCAGGCCGTTCAACTACGCGCTGCTGGGTGCGCTGGACGCGCTGGCGAATCGCGGCTACACCGACGGCTTCCTCGAACGCCACCACACCCACGAGCAGCAGAATTACCTGCGCGGTCATTCCGAGAGCTTCCGCCAGCAATATGTCGGCGATATTGTCAGATGCGCGAGCGGCATCGCCGAAATCGACGTGAAAAATAAATTTCAGGTCGGCGATAAGCTGGAAATCATCCACCCTTCCGGCAACCGCATTGTGGAACTGAGAGAGATGAAGACTCTCGATGGCGAAGCCGTCAGCGTCGCGCCGGGCAGCGGGCATCGCGTGCAGATACCTTTGCAGGGCGAATTGTCCAAAGGCATGCTGGCACGGTTTGTGTAGGCGGGAAAGAAAAGCTCAGCATTAGCTGTCACAGTGGCGAATTAACAGCCGAGTGTTCGAGTTAAGCAAAATTTAAGGAGCAACTGCCATGATAATCCCCAGATTCACGCAATCCAACGCAATACCAAATTGCTGTTGTTCTCACAATTAAACCAAGGAGACAAGCGATGAACTGGAAAAACACTGCGGAACGCTACGGGGCGCTTTCCATCGGAATCCACTGGTTGATGCTGCTGCTGTTCATTGCAGTGTATGCCTTCATCGAGCTGCGCGAAATCTACCCCAAGGGGAGTGACCCGCGCGAGGCGATGAAGGCGTGGCACTTCATGCTCGGTATGCTGGTTTTCGTGCTGGTGTGGCCGCGCCTGGCCGCGCGTTTTTCCGGGCCTGCACCGGTGATCCGTCCGGAACCGGCGGGCTGGATGCAGTCGGCCGCCAAGCTGGGGCATCTGGCGCTGTATGCGCTGATGATAATCACGCCGCTGCTCGGTTGGCTGACGCTCAGCGCATCCGGAAAGCCGATCCCGTTCTTCGGTCTGGAACTCCCGGCGCTGACCGGCGAAAACAAGGAGCTCGCGAAACAGCTCGAGGAAGTGCATGAGACCATCGGCACACTAGGGTATTTCCTGATCGGCGGACATGTGGCGGCGGCCTTGTATCATCACTTTATCAAGCGTGACAACACCATGACGCGGATGCTCCCCCTGCGGAAATAGCCTGGCGCTGCCCGAATAGGGCCGACAAATATGATCCTCTCCACCCTTTCCCAATCCGGCCGCTACGCCGCGCTGCATCCGCTGTTCCCGCGTGCGTTCGAGTATATCCGCAATACCGATTTGCTATCCCTCGCGCCGGGGCGCTACCCCATCGTCGGCGAACAACTCTTCGTTATTGTGGAAAGTGTTCCAGGACGCACGCGCGAAGCGGCGAAGCTGGAATGCCACCGGCGTTACATCGACATCCAGATGGTGCTGGACGGCGTGGACGAGATGGGCTGGAAGGGGCTGGCGGATTGCGTTGATCCGGTGACCGATTACAACGCGGAGAAAGACATCCGGTTTTTCCACGACACGCCCGCGACATGGATCGCCACACCGCCAGGCGCATTTTGTATTTTCTTCCCCGAAGATGCACATGCGCCGCTGGTTTCCACCGGCCCCATCCGCAAGGCGATCTTCAAGATCGCGGTGTAGTTCCTGTTTGATAGGCCACGTGTAACCAAATGAATTTAGATGGATTTTCACTAACCTGTTGAATTTGGTGGGTCGATTGTGGTAGTTTTCCATCTGTTTTGCCAAATGCCACTATGGCGGAGTTGCTGGCTTTGCCCTTTGGTTTCCCGTTCAGCTTATTTTAATTGCAGGTTTTTCTTATGATGCGACTTTATTCGGGCACGACGTGCCCATACTCCCACCGTTGCCGGATCGTGCTGTATGAAAAAGGCATGGATTTTGAGGTTATCGATATAGATTTGATGAGTCGCGCCGAGGATATCGCGGCGATCAATCCATACAACAAGGTACCGGTACTGATCGAACGCGACCTGATTCTGTATGAAGCCAATATCATCAACGAATACATTGATGAGCGCTTCCCGCATCCGCAACTGATGCCGCCGGATCCGGTCATGCGCGGGCGTGCCCGCCTGTTCCTGCACCGCTTCGAACAGGAGCTTTACAGCCAGGTGGACATAATAGAGCAAGGCGGCAAGAACGCTGACCAGGCCCGATCCATCATCCGCGACAACCTGACTCAACTCGCGCAGATATTGACCAGGCAGAAGTTTTTGCTGGGCGATGAATTTTCCATGCTGGATGTGGCGATTGCGCCATTGTTGTGGCGGCTTGAGCACTATGGCATCCAGATGGGCAAGGATGCCGCGCCGCTGATGAAATATGCCGAACGGCTGTTTTCCCGTCAGGGCTTTATCGATGCGCTGACTCCATCCGAAAGAGCGATGCGCAAATAATGAGCGACTTGTCCACGCGCCCATACCTGATCCGCGCGATTTACGAATGGTGCGCGGATAGCGGCTTGACCCCCTATCTGGCGGTACGGGTCGATGAGCAAACCGAGGTGCCGCCCGCTTTTGTGAAAGACGGCGAAATTGTGTTGAACCTCAGTGCGAGCGCGGTGCGCAATCTGGAAATGGGCAACGAGATGATTACCTGCAACGGGCGCTTCGGCGGCGCGCCATTCGATGTCATGGTGCCCGTCGTCGCAGTGATCGGGATATTTGCCAAGGAAACCGGTCAGGGTCTGGTGTTTCAGGGTGGCGATCCGCAGCAAACGCCGCCGACCGCAAACGGCGGCAATGGGGAACATAAACCGGCGCCGCGCAAACCGCATTTGAAGATTGTGAAATAAAGCCCGCCTCTGGCTTTAGCCAAAAGAAAAGCCGCATGAACTGCGGCTTTTCCATTCTCTCGACCTGCGAATCAGGCAGCGGACAAGGCCAGCGCCGAGTGCATCTTACCCAGTGCTTTCTGCTCGATTTGACGGATGCGTTCGGCTGACACCTTGAACTCGTCCGCCAGTTCATGCAGCGTCATCGTTTCGCCTTCATGCAGCCAGCGTGCTTCAATGATGCGGCGGCTGCGTTCATCCAGCCCGCCCAAGGCGTTCTCCAAACCAGAGGTTTGCAAGCGCTCACGCTCCGCCGTTTCCAGAATAGAAGACGGCTCATATTCCTCGTTGTCGGCCAGATAATGAATCGGCGCATAGCTCTCGCTGTCATCGCTGCCACTCGGCTCCAGCGCGACTTCATGTCCGGCAAAACGTGCCTCCATTTCCACTACATCGTGTTCGCTGACATTAAGCTGCCGGGCAATTTCACTGATCTGTTGCGGTTTGAGCGGCTCCAATCCCTGCTTCATGCTGCGCAGGTTGAAAAACAGCTTGCGCTGCGCCTTGGTGGTGGCGATCTTCACCATCCTCCAGTTACGCACCACGAACTCGTGAATTTCGGCGCGTATCCAGTGCAGCGCGAATGACACCAGCCGTACCCCGCGCTCCGGGTCATAGCGTTTCACTGCTTTCATCAGGCCAATGTTGCCCTCCTGAATCAAATCGGCCTGCGGCAGCCCATAACCGGCATAGCCGCGCGCCACGCTGACCACCACACGCAAATGAGAAAGCACCAGCTCACGCGCGGCACCCAAGTCATCCTCAGTCTTGAACCGCCTTGCCAAGGCAAGCTCTTCCTCCTGGGAAAGAATGGGAAAGCGATTTACCGTTTGTATATACCCCTCCAGACTGCCAACGGCAGACGGCACGGGAAAGCTCATGGCAGCATTCATGGTATTTCCTCCTTTTTTGAATTCTAGCACTCGGCGGGTTGGAGTGCCAGAAGAAATAAAGGTTCGTGTTGCGAGTTTTTGATCTGTCCGGTTGGCGTTTTGCAGCTTGCGCATCAATACACCACATCATGGTCGCCCACGTTCACCGGAATGATTTCTTCATCCTGAATCAATAGTTCCAGCGTGATGCGGTAAGAAAGGTTGATGGAAACCGAATGCAGCCCCTCTAGCCTGCCGCTCAAGGCATGTAAACGCAGCGAGGGGTGGTGCGGGTTCATCTCCAGCAGTTGCAGTGTCTTGAGGTACTGTTTTTCCAGTTCTAGATGTCGCTTGAGAAAACGCGCCGCGCGCTTTTCATATTGCCTGGTGAATATAAGCCGGAAGCTCATGCGGCAGTTTTCTTTACCCGCTTGACATGCGCCGCCGGCGATTCCTTAACAAAGCGCCCAGCCGCGATATCGGCGCGTGTTTCGGCCAATGCCGCTTCCAGCTCGCACTCGCGCAGGTAGTGATATTGCGCGACTTCCATTACCACGAAGCGATCTTTGCCGCGCACTGAAACAATCGCTTCCTGCCGATCGGCCAGCACTGCCTCAATGGCGGCGACACCTTTGGTTTTTAAATCGTTGGCGGTTAATTGTGACATGACTTATCTCCTTGTGGAGCTGTTTATAGTGTCCCAAATAATACTCTGGATAATACGATTCATCAACGGGTGGTTCGCATGTCAATTGTTTTTCAGGATGTGTGTGGATTATGCCTTGCTATACAACTGGCTGCCGCGCTTCACAAACTCTTCCGCCTTCTGTTCCATGCCTTTGCTGAGCGCGGTCTGTTCGTCCACGCCTTGCTGCGCGGCGAAGTCGCGCACGTCCTGCGAGATTTTCATCGAGCAGAAGCTCGGGCCGCACATCGAGCAGAAGTGCGCGACCTTGCCGGATTCCCTGGGCATGGTCTCGTCGTGGAATTCGCGCGCCTTGTCCGGGTCGAGGCCGAGGTTGAACTGGTCTTC
>Ga0154825_1229_pt1 | contig 8489 bp, 7 predicted proteins | sample Rifle2008BG16ft_FD_116129 | JGI IMG/M metagenome (GOLD analysis project Ga0154825, IMG submission 116129) | Gallionellales bacterium RBG_16_57_15
CCTGCGTCTTACCAGCGGCATCCTGGTGGATTATCTCGAAGAATAGCAGCCTGCCTGGTTTGAAGAAGCGCCGTCAATCGCGCGAACTAGCCAGCATTGCCTTCAGTTTCGCCAGTTTATCCATCCCCTCGTTTTTGCTGATAGCCGGCATGGCCTCCTTGTGGCCACCTGCATAAACCAGTTCACTTTCCGGCATTTCTTCCAAAAAGCGGCTCGGTTCGCAGGCCAGCCAGTCCCTGCCGCGCTTGCGGCGGTTGCAGTAGCTGATCTGCAGGCTGCGTTCGGCGCGGGTGATGCCGACATACATCAGGCGGCGTTCTTCTTCGATCTGTTGTTCGTCGCTGTCGCGGAACGGCAGAATGTCTTCTTCCGCGCCGATGATGAACACGTGCGGAAATTCCAGCCCCTTGGCGGCATGCAAAGTGGACAATGAAACCGCATCCGGCTCCTCGTCTTTGCCTTCCAGCATGTTGATCAGCGCGACGGTCTGCACCATCTCGATCAATGACTTTTCATCCGCCTCTGCCTTGCGCTTGAGCCACGCGATGAATTCCTGCACGTTCTCCCATTTGCTGTCGGCCATGCGCGGCTCGTGCGAGTCATACAGCCAGGCCTCGTAGTTGATCGCGCGCAGCAGCTCGTCCAGCAGTTCGCCGCACGGATCCTTGCCGGCGCGCTCCTGGATGCGGTTGATGAAGTTGCAGAACAGCATCAGTTCTTCGTGTTGGCGCGCGGGCAATTCCTGTTCGATTTGAGCCTCGAAAGCCGCCTCGAACAGGCTGACGTGGCGCGCCCCGGCGTGTGTCCCGAGCTTCTCCAGCGTGGTGTTGCCGATGCCGCGCCTGGGCGTGGTGATCGCGCGGATGAAGGCCGGATCGTCATCCGGATTGGCGATGAGCCGCAAATATGAAGTGATGTCCTTGATCTCGGCGCGCTCGAAAAATGATGTGCCGCCGCTCACCGTATAAGGCGCGTGCTGGGCGCGCAACTGCTCCTCGAAGGCGCGCGACAGATGGTTGCTGCGGTACAGGATCGCGTAGTCGGAAAACCGGGTGCGGTGCTCGAATTTGTGCGCCATCAGCTTCATCACCACGCTCTCCGCCTCGTGCTCGTCGTCGCGCGCCGCGTAGATGCGCACCGGGTCGCCGATGCCGTGGTCGCTCCACAGCTTCTTCTCGAACACCTTGGTGTTGTGGTTGATCAGGTGGTTCGCCACCTTGAGGATGCGCTGCGAGGAGCGGTAGTTCTGCTCCAGCTTGATGACGCGCAGCCTTGGGTAATCGTTGCGCAGCTTGTGCAAATTCTCGATGCTCGCGCCGCGCCACGCGTAGACCGCCTGATCGTCGTCGCCCACCACGGTGAACGCGTTGCGGCTCCCTGTCAACAGCCTGGTCAACTGGTACTGGCAATCGTTGGTATCCTGGTATTCGTCGATCAGCAGGTAATGCAGCCGGTTCTGCCAGCGCAGCAGGACATCGGGGTGCTCCTTGAACAGCACCACCGGCAGATGGATCAGATCGTCAAAATCCACCGCCTGATAGGCGCGCAGCGTTTCCTGGTAGCGCGCATAAATCCGCGCATGGACTCTTGCCTCCTCGTTATCGGTTACCTGCACGGCCTGCTGCGGCGCGATAAAAGCCGATTTCCAGTTGGAAATCCGCGTCTGTATGCTGCGGATTTCCTGCTTGTCGCCGGAGTTGGCCAGTTCGCCGATGATCTTCCAGGTATCGCCGGAATCGAAAATCGAAAACTGCGGCTTATAGCCCAGCAGCGCAGCTTCCTTGCGCAGGATGTTCATGCCCAGCGAGTGAAAGGTGCTCACCACCAGCCCCCTGGCATTTTTGCCCTGCAACAGCGCGCCGACACGTTCGCGCATCTCGCTGGCCGCCTTGTTGGTGAAGGTGATCGCGGCGATGTTGCGCGGCGCATAGCCGCACCGTTCCACCAGATGGACGATCTTCTGCGTGATCACGCGCGTCTTGCCGCTGCCCGCGCCGGCCAGCACCAGCAAGGGGCCGTCGAGATGGGTTACCGCTTCGCGCTGCGCGGGGTTAAGCTGGTTCAACATGAGTCTGGGCAGGCATCCGTGATTGCCGGACGAGCGAATATTTTCGGAAGGGGCGCATGATACCAAAGCATCACGTCCGGAACGATGGGGCTCGTGCTAAATTTTTACCTGCCTCTGCCGATATACTCAACAAGGGTCGCGCATTGTGCGCAAACCAGCAGAAACAGGAGGCCGATCATGGGAACATTCAGCATGGATATGGGCAGCTACGAGGTCGAACGCGATGCAGCAATCGCAACCGATTATGGCGACGAAGTCCTGTGTGCCGGATGGATTCCCAGTCTTGCCTGCCACCAGCCGTACACCGGGGAAACAGCGCTGCCAGCAAATCTGGCAAGAGTGGATGCCGACGCCTTTCTGCGCAGGATGTACGCCTGTCAACGCTGACACTTCTCAAATCTTGCTGCCTCGCAGCGTGGCAAGTTTCATAATCAAGGGTGGCATACTTGCCATGCCCGTTAGTGACCGTAGAGACCTCTTTCCCGGATTACTTACCCATTTTCTCGAAACGGGTCACAGCTCCTTGGCATGATTGGCGAGGTACTTCGCCACCCCTTCGGTCGACGCATTCATGCCCGCCTTGCCTTTGCTCCAGCCGGCCGGGCAGACTTCGCCGTGCTCTTCGGTAAATTGCAGTGCGTCCACCATGCGCAGCATTTCGTCGATGTTGCGCCCCAGCGGCAGGTCATTCACCACCTGGTGGCGCACCACGCCGGCGCGGTCGATCAGAAACGAACCGCGGAAGGCCACGCCCCCTTCGGCTTCGACGTCGTAGGCCTTGCAGATTTCGTGTTTGATATCGGCCACCAGCGGATAGCGCACCTGGCCGATGCCGCCGCTATTAACCGGGGTATTCTTCCACGCCAGGTGCGTGAAATGCGAGTCGATGGAAACGCCGATCACCTCGACATTGCGCTTCTGGAATTCTTCGAGGCGATGATCGAACGCAATGATTTCGGAAGGGCAGACGAAAGTGAAATCAAGCGGGTAAAAATACAGCACGGCATATTTGCCGGCAATGTGCTTTTTAAAATTGAAATTCCCATTGATTTCGTTGTTGCCCATTACGGCAGTGGCATTGAAATCCGGTGCGGGCTTGCAGACAAGAACGGCCATGATAGTCTCCTTAAGGTTGGGTTGAGATAACGCAATTTAGGCTTTTGTCGCCGCAGCGTCAACTGAAGCCTTGCCCAATGATGCATGAGCCTGGCGGTGCAACACTCCCGGATATTTTCGTCAAGTAACGGCCTGAATAGCCGGCCGCCCTGTATCAGGCGCAGAAGCTTAATGGCCGATTTGTTTGCGTATTTGCCGAATGGCACGCAACTGGGCAACCGCTTCTGCCAATTCGGCTTGCGCCTGTGCGTAGTCAATGTCGGCAGCGCGATTTTTGATCGCATCTTCCGCTGTCCGCTTCGCTTCCAACGCGCGAGTTTCATCCAGATCGGCACCGCGTATCGCGGTGTCGGCCAGGATAGTCACGACGCTGGGCTGCACTTCAAGCATGCCGCCTGAAACATAGATGAGTTCTTCCTGCTCCTGATCCGGCCGCTTGATCCTGACCGAGCCCGGTTTGATACGTGTCATCAACGGGGTATGGCGCGGATAAATGCCCAATTCGCCCATTTCTCCGGGGACCACTACCATGGTTGCCAGCCCGGAGAAGAGCGCTTCTTCCGCGCTGACCACATCGACATGCACCGTCCCTGGGAAGAGAGCTTCTTTCTTGCTAACCGCATCATCATGTACTGTTGTTGCTACCATGCTTGGCCTCTTTACCGCTACAGTGTTTTAGCTTTTTCAACTGCTTCTTCGATACCGCCGACCATGTAGAACGCCTGTTCCGGCAAGTGATCGTATTCGCCTTCGACGATGCCCTTGAAGCCCTTGATGGTGTCCTTCAACGTAACGTATTTGCCCGGGCTGCCGGTGAACACTTCCGCCACGTGGAACGGCTGCGACAGGAAGCGCTGGATCTTGCGCGCGCGCGCGACGGCCAGTTTGTCTTCCGGCGCCAGTTCGTCCATGCCCAGGATCGCGATGATGTCGCGCAATTCCTTGTAGCGCTGCAAGGTGGCCTGAACGCCGCGCGCCACGTTGTAATGTTCTTCGCCCACCACCAGCGGATCGAGCTGGCGCGAGGTGGAATCCAGCGGATCGACCGCAGGGTAAATACCCAGCGAGGCAATGTCACGCGACAGCACCACCGTGGAATCCAAATGCAGGAAGGTGGTCGCCGGAGACGGGTCGGTCAAGTCATCCGCGGGCACATACACGGCCTGAATCGAGGTGATCGAACCGGTCTTGGTCGAGGTGATGCGTTCCTGCAGGCGCCCCATTTCTTCCGCCAGCGTCGGCTGGTAACCCACGGCAGAAGGCATACGGCCCAGCAGCGCGGACACTTCGGTGCCGGCCAGGGTAAAGCGATAGATGTTGTCGACGAAAAACAGGATGTCGCGGCCTTCATCGCGGAAATACTCGGCCATGGTCAGGCCGGACAACGCCACGCGCAGACGGTTGCCGGGCGGTTCATTCATCTGGCCGAACACCATGGCCACCTTGGACTTGGTGAAGTCGCTTGTGTCGATAACTCCCGCTTCCGACATTTCATGGTAGAAGTCATTGCCTTCACGGGTACGCTCACCCACGCCCGCGAACACCGACAAGCCGGCGTGCTGTTTGGCGATGTTGTTGATCAGCTCCAGCATGTTCACGGTCTTGCCCACGCCCGCGCCACCGAACAGGCCCACCTTGCCGCCCTTGGCAAATGGACAAACCAGGTCGATCACCTTGATACCGGTTTCCAGCAGATCAACAGACGGGGACAGCTCGTCAAACTTCGGCGCCTTCTGGTGAATCTCGCGACGTTCTTCGCATGCAATGTCACCGGCATCGTCGATCGGGCGACCCAGCACGTCCATGATGCGGCCCAGTGTGCCGCTGCCGACCGGCACGGAAATCCCCCTGCCATTGGCATTTACGAGCATACCGCGACGCAGGCCGTCGGAAGAACCCATTGCGATGGTGCGCACTATGCCGTCACCGAGTTGCTGCTCCACTTCAAAAGTCAAACCCGCCTCGGCAGTCGAAGAACCCACGTCTGCCAATTGCAAGGCTTCATATATTTTGGGCATTTGATCGCGCGGAAACTCGATGTCAACCACCGCACCGATACACTGAACAATCTTTCCTTGATTCATTTTTAAGATTCCCCGTCTGATTAATTTTATATTTTGCAGCCCAAGCCTTAACCAACCGTTGCCGCGCTATCAACCGTCCGCCGCAGCACCATAAAGATCTGGTCTCTTCGTACGCTAACCGACTGCTGCCGCACCGCTGACGATTTCCGAAATTTCGCGGGTAATGGCCGCCTGGCGCGCTTTGTTGTAAACCAGTTTGAGTTCGCCGATGACGCTCTTTGCATTGTCCGAAGCGGCCTTCATCGCCACCATCCGTGCGCTTTGTTCGGAAGCCATGTTTTCCACAACAGCCTGGTAAACCAGCGACTCGATGTAGCGCACCAGCAGATCATCGATCACCTGCTTGGCTTCCGGCTCGTAGATATAGTCCCAATTACCCCTGGCAGTCCCCAATTGCTCACCGCTCAGCGGCAGCAATTGATCCATACGCGGTTCTTGCTTCATGGTATTGATAAAGTCGTTGTAGCACAGGTAAATGACATCGATTTCCCCCGCCACGTAAGCGTCCAGCATGACCTTTACGGCACCGATCAGCTTTTCCATGTGCGGCGTGTCGCCCAATCCGGTCAAGTTGGATTTGATTTGGGCGCCGATACGCGACATGAAACCCAAGCCCTTGTTGCCAATCGGGCAAACCACGATGCCCTTCCCCTCGCCTTCCCATTCCTTCATGCGGCTTACCGCAAGACGCAGGATGTTGGTATTCAAACCGCCGCACAACCCCTTGTCGGAAGTGACCACAATCAGTCCGACATTCTGGATATTTTCGCGTTTGGCCAGGAATGAGTGTTCGTATTCCGCGTCGGCGCGCGACAGATGCGCCGCAACATTGCGGATCTTTTCGGCATAGGGGCGCGACGCACGCATACGCTCCTGGGCTTTACGCATCTTGGCGGCGGCTACCATTTCCATGGCGCGTGTAATCTTGCGTGTGTTTTCCACACTCTTGATTTTTGCGCGGATTTCTTTACTGCCAGCCATTGCTCACTCCACCTTGTAACCAGCCACTTGGCAACCGCTTTTTGGTTGCTGAGTGGGATGGCTAGTTGTTTTATCAATAAACAGCCGTTGCCTTGAATGTCTCAATCGCTGCGGTCAACAGTTTTTCGTTGTCGGCATTCAGGTCCTTGCTGGACTCAATCGCATCCATCAGCGCCTTGTTGCTGGATTTCAGGTATGCGTGCAGCGCCGACTCAAACGCCAGCGCCCTGGGCACCGCCACATCGTCGAAATAGCCCTTGTTGACGGCAAACAACGTGACGGCCATTGCAGCGACCGACAGCGGCGCATATTGCAACTGCTTCATCAATTCAGTAACCATGCGTCCGCGCTCCAACTGCTTGCGGGTCGCTTCATCCAGATCCGAAGCGAACTGCGCGAAGGCGGCCAGTTCACGGTACTGCGCCAGCGCCAGACGCACGCCGCCGCCGAGCTTCTTGATCACCTTGGTTTGCGCTGCGCCGCCCACGCGGGACACTGAAACACCGGCGTTAATTGCAGGACGGATACCGGCGTTGAACAGGTCGGTTTCCAGAAATATCTGGCCGTCGGTAATGGAAATCACGTTGGTCGGCACGAAGGCGGACACGTCGCCTGCCTGCGTCTCAATAATCGGCAATGCGGTCAGCGAACCGGTCTTGCCCTTGACTTCGCCCTTGGTGAACGCTTCCACATAGTCGGCATTCACACGTGCTGCGCGTTCCAGCAGGCGGGAGTGCAGATAGAACACGTCGCCGGGGTAAGCCTCGCGGCCCGGCGGACGGCGCAGCAGCAGGGAGATTTGACGGTATGCCCAGGCTTGCTTGGTCAGGTCGTCGTAAACAATCAGCGCGTCCTGCCCGCGATCGCGGAAATATTCGCCCATGGTGCAACCGGTATACGGCGCCAGGAACTGCATCGCGGCGGAATCCGAAGCGGTTGCCGCGACCACGATGGTGTAGCCCAGCGCACCATGCTCTTCCAGCTTGCGCACCACGTTGGCAATGGTCGAGGCTTTCTGGCCGATCGCCACGTATACACAGGTCATGTTCTGACCCTTCTGGTTAATGATGGCATCCACCGCCACGGCGGTCTTGCCGGTTTGGCGGTCGCCAATGATCAACTCGCGTTGGCCGCGGCCGATCGGAACCATCGAGTCGATCGATTTCAAGCCGGTTTGTACCGGCTGGTCAACCGACTTGCGCGCGATCACGCCCGGTGCGACTTTTTCAATCTTGTCGGCCATCCTGGCGTTGATCGGACCCTTGCCATCAATCGGCTGACCCAGCGCGTTTACCACGCGGCCGCACAATTCCGGGCCGACCGGTACTTCCAGAATGCGTCCGGTGCACTTGACCGTATCGCCTTCGGTGATGTGCTCATATTCTCCAAGCACCACCGCACCGACGGAATCACGCTCCAGGTTCAGCGCCAAGCCGAAGGTGTTACCGGGGAACTCCAGCATTTCACCTTGCATTACGTCGGATAGCCCATGCACACGAACGATACCGTCGGTTACGCTGACCACTGTACCTTCGGTGCGCTCCTGCGTTAGCGTTTCAAAATTCTCGATACGGCTTCGGATCAAACTGCTTATTTCAGAAGGGTTGAGCTTCATCTGGATTTCCTTATCTTGATAAATCTTTTATCAGGCGTAGGGGCGATTCATGAATCGCCCGTACATCACGGCCATCAGGCCAGTGCATTTGCCATCTCGCCAAGACGGGTGCGCGATGAACCATCAATCACCTTGTCTCCGGCGCGAATGACCACGCCGCCCAGCAATTCTTTATTGACTTTGCAGACCAGCTTGATTTCGCGGCCCATACGCGCTTTCAGCGAGCTGACGATCTTGTCTTGCTGGGCAGCGGACAGCTCAAATGCAGAATCCACTGTTACATTCACGGTTTTTTCCGCTTCAGCCTTCAGCGTCTCGAAAATGACCACAATCTCCGGCAACAGTAACAGGCGCTGGTTCTCGATCAGCACCCGGATGAAATTCAACTGTTGTGGCTTGGCCTGGCCGCCCAGCACACCACCCAGCAAGCCGGCGAGCTGTGTTCTCTCAACACGCGGGCTGCTGATCACCATACGAATCTCCGGGTAGCTGACCGCCTCGGCGAGCGACTGCAACGCCTTCGACCAGCCTTTCAGATCGGACAGTTTTTGCGCCTCTTCGAATGCCGCCTGGGCATAGGGCCGAGCAATGGTAATGGCTTCAGACATGGCGTTTAACGTGAAAC